>OJGT01000095.1_pt1 | contig 18976 bp, 18 predicted proteins | sample 1595031 | NCBI WGS metagenome assembly OJGT01 (sample SAMN05416857, study PRJEB24817) | seawater metagenome | isolation source: Sea water | place: Canada:Atlantic | collected 2013-11 | reverse complement strand
TCCTCTTCGTCGGCAGCGTCAGATGTGTATAAGAGACAGACAATTCACTGTTCAACTATCTAATTGTAATTAATTTTTGATAATTGAATACTTAATATGCAGCTATATTATTTTTGCTCTGTTTGTAAGCTAAATTGTTTAATAAAATGTACGCCGTCAATCATTAATGGAAAATCTTTATTTACGGTGATCGGGGCAGCTAATTGACTTGAATAGCTTTCAAAGTTGCCTTTTTGATCAATAAAAACAGATTTATCTTTATTAAAAATCATCAAACCTTCATCAGAAGTATTGGCTATAACTCTATCTTTAGTTAAAGTTAATAAATCTGCACCATTGCTATAGTGTTTACTTTCAATATTACAGCCAAGCCAATTTTTCATCAGTGTTGGTTGTAAATCCATATGACTTGTTAAGCGGCTTACCGATTTGGTTTTTGTGTTATTTTCATTAGGTACAATCAATAAGGCAGGTTTAACGGCTAAGCGAGTATCTTTACTTTGATTACCTAAAGAGCTAATCCAAATGATATCTTTATTTTCTTTTTGTTGTTGTGCTAGTAATAAAGCATCAACAAATAACTCAAATTGATAACGATTACTTCGAGTTTTCTCGCTACTTTGTTTTGTACTTTTAAAATAAATTAAATGTAAGCCTGGCTTCTTACTATTTAATTTATTAGCAAAAACCAATGAAGATATATCTTTAAGTTCAATTTTTTCATCAAATAACTTATCAAACCATAGTGACGAAGCTTCGTCATCAGGCATTGATTCACTAATTAAAGTATAACTACTAGCTAAATTAACTTTCTTAACCGCTTGAAATAATAGAGGTTTAGTCTGTTGTGCTAAAATATCTTGTTGATAAATGTTTGGTAGTGAATAAAAAAGATTAAACCAAGTATTATTGAGTAACGCCGTATCAACATGATTATTTAACTGATAATTAGCAACACTAATGCGTTGTTCTACTTGCTTTAACTGGCGCTCATTTAACTGTTCATCAGTGAGTATTAAAAATACGGATTGAGATGTTGGGGTTGGCAAACATTGTGTATCGGTTAATTGAGGATAATTAGGGATAGTACGATTAAAAGAAAGTGGGCTTGTTTTTCTCTCAATATAATCATTAATATCAAACAAACCATACTTAGTTAGTAAGGTTTTTGCTGTTGCAGGGTAAGATAAAGGCAGTACCGTATCTTGACGTAAAATATCATAGTCTAGATTTGCATCGGCCCAAATATGAGTTACGTGGCTAAAGAAAAAAGATAACACTAAGGTAAAAATAACAAAACGGGCAAATATTGTTTTTTGTAGTTGTTTTAAGTGTTTCCAAGCATAGTTACTTAACGTGAACTCAAAACTTAAAATAATAATAGCAAGAGCGCCACTAACAAAGTAAAAAATACTATTGGTTTGTGCTATTTCTTTAATTAATTCTATAACTTGCGAACTAGAAGACGCATTTAAATGATAACCTAATCGACTATAAATAAAGCCATCAAGTATTAGTAACAGTAATCCAAAAGTGAAAATTATAGAGCCACTAGTACGAATAACCTTAGTATTTGGCCAAATCATAATCAGTGGAAATAAAATAAGCACAAAACTCATAAAGGTTAAAAACGCAATATGACTAACCCAGGTTGTTACGAGGTAAATTTGACCTAATAAAGTATCAGGTGCGGTTTCACTAAAGAGATAATATGAGGATAGGGCAATGGCGACAATAATATTAAAAAATGTGAACCAATGGCTCCAGCTGATTAAATGTAAAAGTTTTTTGCTATAGCTTTTTGTATCAAAAGAAACCATTGATTATTATTCTTCTCTGTTTTTGTCTTTAATTGTAAATACTAGTGAGTTTTTTGGATAGATTGTTTTAATGCGCGGCTAAAATTGTCTACAATAGCACTTTGCTGATCAGCAGGAATTTTACCAATTACGTTAGTAATGGTATTTCCTAAACACATTAAGGCTAAATCTGTGGTTGCTGATTCGTTTACAAGAACATCCATTAATTCTTGAATAATTTTTTCTACACGTTCATTTGAGTATTTCGATACAATGGGCATAATGACACTTAATTGCTGATGATAAATTTAATTGCCATAGTTTATCAAATGCCTGAACAATATACTAATAAAGTCACTTGAGTATTATATGAGTTTAATCATTTCAAACATTGCATTACATTTTATTTCTAAAAAAGAAGAGTCAGGGGAAGTGCTTCTGCGCTTAGGTCCTGAACAAGTTGAAATAAGCACTAAAATTACAGCATTTGTTGACGGATTACATGCCATTTACAATAGTAAAGGCAGCAAGGCCTACGGTAGTTTTACCCATATGCCTGTGATTACAAGCACTGATGATGGTAAAGCTCAACCTGCACAGTTTGTTGATTTAATGGAAAGCTACTTTAATGAGAAGCAAAGTTTTTACGATTTCAGTATTCAAGCAGCAAATAATTTAAAAAATGAAATTGAAAAGTACGATATAGAAGAAACCGGTTATCTTATTGTTTGCCACTATGAATATATGGGTGGTCGTTTTTTATTGGTTGGTGTTATTCCTGTTTCTGAACATTATAGTGTTGACGGTGAGTTAAATATTTCTGCTGATCAGCATTTAGATACTAATAAATTGCAATTAGCGGCACGTATTGATTTATTTGATTACCAACAGAATGCCAGTGGTAATCGTTATATTTCGTTTATTAAAGGTCGTGCCGGTCGTAAAGTTTCAGATTTCTTTTTAGACTTTTTAGGTTGTGAAGAAGGATTAAACTCAAAAGAGCAAACACAAACGTTAGTGCAAGCCGTTGAAGATTATGTTTCTGTAAACCAATTAGATGCCGACGAGAAACAACAAACTCGAAAAGAATTGCTGAGTTATTGTAAAGAACAAAAATCAATTTCTCAGGATGTTTCAATACAAGAAGTTGGTAAAGTTATTGGTCATACTACAACTGATGCTAATGGCCAAAGCCAAGACTTTTATCAGTTTTGCCAGCAGCAGTCATATCCTATAGAAGAGTCATTTCCTCATGACCAAACAGTAGTTAATAAAATAACTAAATATTCAGGCTATGGTAATGGTATTAGTTTAAGTTTTGAGCGTAGTCACTTTGGTCAAGATGTCGTTTATAATCCGCATAATGACTCAATTACACTTTATAAAATACCACCAAACTTGAAAGAGCAATTACAAGCATTACTTGCTAGTGCACAAAACAAAAATGATGAAGAAACATCGTAATAATAACGTATCAACCACCAATAGTGGTTACGCGTTACATGAAGATTTCTTTATTTAAGTTAAAATATCAAAGGGTTATATTTAAAGTTTAATAATAACCTTAAAATTAATATTATTGGAATTAGACAGAATGAGCGATCAAATAAATACCTTAACAATTACTAGACCTGATGATTGGCATGTACATTTACGTGACGGTGAAGTGTTAAATAACACAGTTCCTGATATCAGCCGCTATTTTGGCCGAGCTATAGTAATGCCGAATTTGGTTCCACCAGTTACAAATACAGAACTTGCAAAAAGTTACTATGATCGCATTATGGCTGCCTCACCGAGCAAGCATTTTGAACCATTAATGGTGCTTTATTTAACTGACAATACCAGTGCTCAAGATATTATTGAAGCTAAAGAATCTGGCATTGTTTATGCTGCCAAATTGTATCCTGCTGGTGCAACAACCAACTCATCTTCTGGTGTTACAGATATTAGTAAATTAGAACCTGTATTTGCAGCAATGCAAAGTGTCGGTATGCCTTTATTAATACATGGCGAAGTGACAACAGAAGACATTGATATTTTTGATCGTGAGCAACGCTTTATAGATACAATATTAGTTCCGTTAGTTGCCGATTATCCTGATTTAAAAGTTGTTTTAGAACATATCACAACAAAAAATGCCGTTGATTTTGTAGAAAGTGCAGGAAAAAATGTTGCTGCAACAATAACAGTTCACCACTTATTATATAATCGTAATCATATGTTAGTAGGTGGTATTCGTCCTCATTATTTCTGTTTGCCTATTTTAAAGCGCAATATCCATCAACAAGCACTTATTGCTGCTGCAACAAGTGGTAGTGAAAAGTTCTTTTTAGGAACAGATTCAGCTCCTCACGCACAACATGCGAAAGAATCAAGTTGTGGTTGTGCAGGTTGTTATACAGCACACGCTGCAATAGAACTCTATGCAGAAGTGTTTGAGCAAGAAAATGCTCTAGATAAATTAGAAGCTTTTGCTAGTTTAAATGGTCCTGCTTTTTACCAATTGCCTGTTAATGAAGATAAAATCACGCTTGTGAAGAAAAGTTGGTCAGTTCCTGCAACATTAAGCTTTGGTAATGATGTTGTTGTTCCAATTCGTGGTGACGATAGTATTGCTTGGCAAGTTAACGATTAAGTAAACCCGTTTTAAGGAAAGAAATGCAATTATTTGTAAATGATTTAACCGTGATCGATTTCTCTTACGTTTGTAAAGAGCGTGGAATTGTAGGTGAAAGCTGGATTGTTGATGTACTACTTGACGGTGCATTAAATGAACAGTCTATGGTGTTAGATTTTGCTATTGTTAAAAAGCAAATTAAGGCAATTATTGACGATGCGGTTGATCACAAACTGTTACTACCAATGCAAGCTGATGAAGTCACATTGGCTGACTCACCTCATCACCTAAATCATAAAACCCTTGATTATATAAGTGATCGTACAAGTTACTATTTACAGTCACCACAATGTGCATTCGCGCAATTAGACTGTTCAGCCATTACAATTGATTCTGTCACTGAGCATTTAAATGCCATTATTATGGCTGAGTTACCTGAAAATGTAATGGGGTTAACGTTAGTATTACGCCCTGAAAATATTTTAAGCGATTATTACCACTATACTCATGGACTAAAGCTTCATGATGGTAATTGTCAGAGAATTGCCCATGGGCATCGCTCTAAAATACAAATTTTTCTTGATGATGAAAAAGACGTTCAACTAGAGCATCAATGGTGTCAACGCTGGCAAGATATCTATATTGCCAGTGAATGTGATCGCATAAATCAAGACTGTATTGAACTTTCAACAACGGCTATAAACAATTTAACACCCGATCACCAATATTTCAGTTACACCGCGCCGCAAGGTCGATTTGATATTGCTGTAGAAAGTAAAGTGCTTGATGTGGTTGATTGCGATTCGACAGTTGAACTACTTGCTGATTTTATTGCAAGACAGCTGAAAAAAGATTTTCCAAATAAAGTTGTTAAAGTAATAGCGTATGAAGGCGTTGCTAAAGGAGCTATTGTCAGTGTTTAAACTAAGAAAATTATGTACATTGCTTATTGTCAGTTTAAGTACTTTACCTGTTGTTAGTGCACAGGCAGAAATAAAGCTTTCTGGTGAAATAAAGCAGGGCGGTTTAATCATTGGTAAAACAGATCAACATAATGTAGTGATGCTTAATGAAAAACAGTTAACTGTATCTCCTCAAGGTGACTATGTTTTTGCTTTTTCTCGTGATGATAAAAAGAAATATACACTAACTGTTACTTCGCCAACAGGTAATATCGAAAAGCAAACTTTTACCCCTGCACCACGTGAGTATAAAATATCTCGTGTTGAAGGAATTAGTAAGAAGATTATGAACCCGAACAAAAAAGCCAATGTTCGAGCAAAGCAAGATCGCGCGGCAATTGTGAAAGTACGTAAAATTTCCAGTAATTTAACTGCTTTCTCTCAAGGCTTTGTTGCGCCTAGAAACTCAAGAATAACAGGAGTTTATGGTAGCCAACGTTTTTATAATGGTGTACCTAAAAATCCACACTTTGGTGTCGATTATGCCGGAAAAATTGGCGCACCGGTAAAAGCTCCTGCAAGTGGCACAGTGTTATTATGGGTACCTGATATGTTTTATTCTGGCGGTACGTTAATCATAGATCACGGTCATGGTATTACTTCAAACTTTCTTCACTTAAGTGCTTCTATGGTAAAAGCTGGTGATAAAGTTAAACAAGGACAAGTCATTGCTAAAGTTGGTAACTCAGGTAGAGTCACAGGGCCTCATTTAGATTGGCGTATGAATTGGCACAATGTACGATTTGATCCGCAATTAGCCATGAAAGTTAATCCAATTAAATAATCTATAAAATAAAGACTTAGCAGAGTTACTGTGAAGTTTTTATTTAACACTCTTTATATTTAAAATATTGCATATCAAACAAGCAAGAGAAGTTAATTCTCTCGCTTGTTTATTCTATTCTTCTAAGGACACTGCATGGCTGAGCAAGGCTATTCACTACTGCGCATTATTATTATTGACAGTTTTTGGCAAGGGCAAGTTAACGAGCTTGATTTAACGGGTCATACCCAACTTGAAGGCACGAACGGCGCAGGTAAAACCTCATTAATGCGCTTATTGCCACTTTTTTACGGTATGAGACCAAGCGATATTGTCAGTAAAGTAGATCAAGCAAAAAACTTTGCAGATTTTTACTTACCGCGCGAATCCAGTATTTTAGTTTACGAATATGCCAGACCCTTTGGTCAAAAGTGCCAAGTACTAGCAACAAGTGATGGTAGAGGTGTGCACTTTAAGTTTATTGATGCTGAATATGATAGTCAGTATTATATTGCTAGTACTAAGGCTAGCAAAGCCAAGCCATTTACGATCAGTGAAATAGAAAAGAATTATCGTAATATAGGCAAAGAAAGCTCTAAGTTTTTAGGCATAGATAAGTATCGTCAAGTTATTCAAAACCTACGCAGTGGTAAAAAACACAAAGAAATAAGAGTGTTACAAAATCGTTTTTCTTTTAGTGATCAAGCATGCCCGCATATTGATAAAGTAATCAATGGCACCATAGAAAAGAATTTAGATTTTGAAGCCGTTAAACGCATGTTAGTGGCTATTGCTAGTGATCATCTTGCTCGTAATACTAGTGATGAAAAAGAACAACTTAGTTTAAATAAAGCTGATATTACTCATTGGTTAGCTGATATCCAGGCCAGTCGCGCAATTAAAAAAGTGGCTGATAAAATTTCAGTTTGGCAAAATGATTTCAGCGAATTTTCAAGTCTAGTTAATAAGTTACAGCATCTTCATGCTGAAACACTCGCACATCAAGAGCGCCTTGAAGTAAAGCAGCAACAACGAGATGAGCTTAAAAAAAGCAGTATTGAAACTCGCAGTAAGCTCGAGTCTGAATTAGCGATTACCGTAGAGCAATATCAAAAAGCCAAATCTGATCTAAATGCTAAAATTGAAGCCGACTTAAGTAAAATTGAATTACTTGATGACGACAAATTTAACTATGACGATGACGATGCCAGTAGTTATCAAATAAAGGCAGATCAAGCGCCGCAAATTCAAGCAGAGCTTAATGAAGTTATTGCCGTTATTGATGCTTTTGAAGGTGAAATTACTAAACTAGGTCAAAAGTTTGATAAGCTGGTTCAAAAAATTGAAGTAGATAAGCTTAAAGGAATAAGCACCAATAAAGAAAAATCATCACTTATTACTAGCGAATCAAATACCCAATTAGCGCATATAAATGAGGTGTTTCATCAACAAGAACAATCGCTTAATGCTCAACTTCATAAAGAAGATTTAAAATTACAAAAAAATAAGCAACATTTACAGCATCAATTAAGTACAGCCCAACAACAGTTAGCTCTGCCAATTATACCAGCACAATTAACAAGTGATATTGAAGACAATGTTCTAGCATTAACGCAGGCACAGCATAGTTATAATCAATTACTGCAACAAGAGTCAACATTGCAAAAACAGCAATATCAATTAGACAAGCAGCAAGATAAGCAATTACAACTACGCAGTGAGGCGAATCGTTACCTAGAGCAATTACGACAAGATTATCATCAAGTTGAATTACAGCTATTACCACAAGCTGACTCGTTACATCATTACTTAATCAATGAACCTCAAGCAGCTGATTGGCAAAATACAATTGGTCGTTTACTGACAACAGAGCAACTTTCACGTACTGACTTAAACCCACAGTGGTTAGAAAGTAACGATGCTCCAGCCAGTCTTTATGGTTTATTGATAGACTTACAGCAACTGCCTTGCGACGATTCTTTATTTTTAGACGAAGCTCAGCTAAGAGAAAAACGCCAAGTAATAGAAACAAAGTTACAAACGCAAATAGACAAAATCACTCATGTTGATGAGCAATTAAAATCTTTAGCTAAAGAAATTAATCAGCTAAAAGTAACTGTTTCCAAACACGAACAAAGTGTAAATCAGAAAAAATTAACTATGGGCCAATTGCAAACGCAACAAGAAAGCCTAGTCGTTAAAAAACAATTAGCCATTAAGGCACATCGTCAAACTATAGAGTCACAAATACAGAGCGTTAATCAACAGGCAAAAGCGTTAGATAAGAAACAGCAAAGCTTTGAAGAAAACAAAGCAGAACAATTACACGAATTGACTAATGATAAATTAGAAAAGTGCATGGTAGTTGAAAGTGATAGAGATAATCAGATAACACTACTATCTGAACAACTCGCGACATTAAAAGCCAATGCTAAGCTACGCACCAGCGAACTTAAAAAACAACAAGCTATTGATATTGAACACCTTAATCCTGAAGGAGAAGTAGATAAAAGTATTGCCAAGCGAGCGCAACTAGAGATAAATCTACAGCAATGTGCAGTGTTCGCTCAAAAAGCTCGTGACTACCAAAGTTTTATTAATGATCGTTATTGTCATCGTGATGCCTTAGTTGAAGAAAACCAAAATAGAAAAATCATCAAGCGTAATCTAGAGTCTAACTTTGAAGACAGTAATATTGAGCTGACGGCAAAAATTAATGACTTAAAACTGTTAATCAGAAAAAATAATCAAGAAAAACAAGCTACTGATGACTTACTCGTTCAACTCAATGACAATAAACGTTTATGTGAAATGTCAGCAATTGTTAGCGAATTATCTGAGCAAGAGCCGATAAACCAAGCCGATCTAACCGTAAGTTTTTGTCATGATTTTCATCAGCAATTTAAAACCATTGAAAAACGTTTGTCTACGCAATTAAATACCTTTAGTGAACGCTTTAGAAAAGATCATTCTGGCAGTGAGCTTTTTGAAAACTGGCAAAAACTATTGCTTGATAACGACAGTTATTCAGGTGCAAAAGCATTATTCAAGTATCGTGAGCCCATTAGCGAATTATTAAACAGTGCCGAGCAAAAACAGCAAAGTACTTATCAACTCGTTACCGTTAATGCCACCATGATTAATGAGTTTTATCAGCACATAGAAAACTTTGGTCGTCGCATAAAACAAATTGGTAAACGATTATCAACTAAAGTGACCGCGTTAGCGCATTTTGAAGCCCTAGCCGATATCAGTGTAACCACGGTAATGAAACAAGAAGAGTTAGATTACTGGGGGCCTTTACAAAAATTTGCTGAAGTATTTGAATTATATAAAGACCAATTACGTGATGGTTTGGGTGATGTTCCTGACGATTTAGTGTTTGCTATGCAGAAATTAGCGAGTTACTTACCTAACGAAGGTTTTGTTTTAGCGCACAATAACTTGTTTGATCTAGAATTTACCATTGTTGAAAAAGGACAAGTAAAACAGGCACGTAATGCGAAACAACTAAAAAAAGTGAGTTCAACAGGCTTATCTTATCTCGCGATGTTGTCTTTATTTGCTGGTTTATTAGCAATGTTACGTGGCGAAAGTAAACATGCGAGCCAAATAATCCTGCCAGTAGATGAACTTGGAGAATTGGCTGCTGAAAATATTGATTTGTTATTACAAATGTTTAATGACAACCATATCAGTATGTTGTCTGCATCACCATCAACAGACCGCCATATTTTGTCCTTATATCACCGTCATTATAAGTTAAAAGATAACAAAATTTATCATGCCGATATTCCGCAATCTCGCTTAGACGAATTGCTCGCACAACGTAATAAAGCCACGCCAAATACACAAACTGATAAAACAGGGGAGCCAAGTCATGTTTAAAGAAAGTATTCAAAAGCTACTTTGTGGCGCAGTTATCTGTCAAACGGCACACGAAGCTGAATATCTATACTTAAAAGCTGAAAGTCATAATGACAAGGTGAATGATTTTTTAGCCAACTTAGATAGAAAGTTAACCTATCTTGATAGCGCCGATGCCTATTACTGTACGTTTAATCAGGTTGATGAAAATAACCACCACGAACTCAGTATTTTATTTACTGACATGCGCAGTACTTTTAGGCCTTTAGTCGAATTTTTAGATTTACTGTTAACGGCAACGCAAGCTGATTTACCTATTCGTGCTAAGTCAGTGTTAAATATTAATGAGCTTTTTGAACCCTTTGAGCATGATCAAACATTGAGTGAGCAATTACGTAGACTCACTTCGATAAAACCGTTTAAAACCAATAAAACTGAAACCCGTGAGCAATTAGTCATGGTATTTCAAAAGCTCGAAGAAATGCAGTATTTTGTTCGTAAAAATAGCGGCAGCAGTCGATATTATGCCACTGCAAGGTTTGACTTAATTTATTTGCTCATTGAGTTCTTAAATGATGCTGAGCTTATAAGTTTACCAGAGCAAGAAAAAAGCCAACAAGATGAGTTACTGTTCTAATGGCTGGTTTTGATTCTAATCAAGTAGCAAGCTTACTTAGACAAATTGGTGCGTACAATGACTTGCTGGCTAATGCTTACGTTTATGGCTCAATAGCAAGTGATGATCAAGATGCGAACACGCTTAGTTTGTTACATAAATCAGGCTTGATCAGACCTGATGATTCGCCTGGTGAATATCGAGTAACTACCGATCTTAAGCGCATGCTAAATCGATTAATGCGTAAGCAATCAAGTTATCGACAGCTTACCGATATGGGTAAAGTCATTGATGCTATTGATGAAGTAGTCATCGATTATCAACTGGCGATTACTTCTAAAGAACAAGAAGATGCCGAGTATTATCTCGATCAACTTGATGATTTACTTTATGAAACAAAAGATAGTTTAAACAATAATTTAGACACAATGCATTTTGCTATTGTCAGCCAGTTTGGTTTTGTCAGTAGCTTGTCCAATAAAATTAGGCAAAATGAGCGTTACTTATCTCATGCACAAAAACTGTTGAACGAGTTACAACAGATAGACCCGCATGACTGTTATGAATGGCTCGAGTGGCTAGCATGCCCAAATGAATTTGCTCGTAAAATTACCAGTTTTGTTTATTGGTATAATCAAATATTGCCGAAATTGCGTTTGATTATTGATAACATGCGCATAAGTTTGTTTCGCTTACGTCGTGATGAAAAACAAGCTAGCCAATTGCGTAATATGGCGCGATTTTTACGTAAGCATCCAGAGTTTACCCTAGATGAAAACCTGTATGAGCTGCCTAGTTTACCCGATACACTAAAATACGCGCCACCAATGCCTCTTAAAAGTTATGTGGATACCAAACAGACAGCTATAGAACAACCTTTACTTGAGTTAGTTCAATCTCTGCGAAAACAAAGTATTGTTACACCGATTAAAGCACGAGAAACCAGCGAAGTTAGTGTAAAACCAATTGAAAGAATTGCTGCTGAAGAAGACTTTTTTGAGCAACAAACTGAATTACTATTTGAACGTGTGATCATTAATAACAGTGCAATTTCAGCATTAAGTTTTTACCAAGAGCAACAAAATAGCTGGTTAGAGCAATCACAAATCATTGCACCCAAAGCTTGGATTGAATTAGTCTTTAGTTGTTATTGTAAATTAACCATTGCTCAACAAAGTGCGTTGAATATCAAAATGAAAGGTGTTGCCATAAGTGGCACTACAGATAATTATCGCTACAGTGATGTAGCTATCGAATTGAGCTCTGAATTACAAACAGCGTTAAGTGCATAGTAAATTTAGCAGAAAACCACACTAAGCTCCTTTCATAATATAACGCTGTGTGGCCTAGTCGTAAAGGAATGCAAAAATAGAAATAAAATTGCGATGGAGTTATCTGGTAATGAGCAAGAATGGTATAAGCAGGGTGATTTTCAATGGTAGGATTAAAAACAAAAAACGCCGCATAGTTAGGATATGCGGCGCTTAATGACGACAGACTTAATTAAGCCGTAGCTGTTTGCAAGCTATCCGCTTTTTTCCCACGCTTTTCATCTAGCTTAAGGTGAATACTTGTACCAACATATCCAGCAACAATACCACCAATGACCGCAAAGAATATTGCCATCAATACAGTACTTGCATCATTGAAAGCAAAAGGAGCTAATAAACCAGGAATTGGTGCAGCAGTACCTGGAGCATTATTAATAATGTTGAAATAAACTGCAGCTAAGCCAGCAAAAGCACCGCCGAAGAAGTTACATGAATAAATTTTAAAAGCATTGCGAGTAACAATGTCTGCTTGGGTCAAAGGCTCAAGCATGATAGCAACAACTTTATTGTTATCGCCTAATTTTAAGCGCTTCATTAGAATGCCATTGGTAAATGAACCACCAACACAAGCCAATGCTGCAATACCCATAGGTAATCCAGTTAAACCAAGAATTGCAGTTAATGCCATTGAACTTAATGGTGATGTACAAATCATTTTAATTAAGCCACCTAGTACAAAACCCATCACATAAGGTGAAGCCGTAGTAGCGCCTGTTATAGCCGTACCAATAATTGCCATAATATTCCCAACTACTGGGCCACAGGCATGAGCTATCATATAAGCAATAGGAGCTAAAACTAATGCACCAACAATAATGTCAATTCCTTCAGGAAGATGTTTTTCTATTGCATCGGCAATAAATGAACAAAGATAGCCAGCTATAAAACCTGCCAAAATGCCCGTACCCTTTGTCGCAATAGCAGCAACGATAGCAAACACGGGGTTAACACCTAACGCAAGTGCAACAAGTGCAGCAGCAGCAGGACCACCCATAGAACCAGCCGCTAAGCCTGTTTCTCTTAGCATTCCAATTCCGAAAAAGTCACCTGATATATAGGCATGAACAGCCTCAACAAGAAAGCTTGCAACAGCAGCAGAGGCAAGGCCCCCCATTGCTAAAGTACCTTTAGGCGCGTAACGGCTGAATAGTGAAAATGCTGTTAATGCAGCAAGAAGTAGGGATATACCCTTTATTAATTCCATAAAAATCTCTCATAGTGAACGCAAATGAATCGATTAAATTCAGTTTTAATTACTAGGCCAACCCCTTGCAATCTTTCTTATATGGTATGTAGCAAGTTGAAACGCCCTTAAAACTCGAGTTATTCGATTCGGCTGAATAATTTCGAGTTCATTATTCACGATTCTAAATTATAAAACTTGACTAAAAACAATAAAAATCCATTAAAATAGAATAAATGAGCTTTTAGTGAATTATATTTCCCATAGGAAACTGGCGTGTTGACTACAAATTTATTCAATTTAAAATACAAAATCTGCCTGATATTTTAAGTGCTTTTAATTTAAGTACTTGTTTTTATGTGATATAAAAGTAGCATGAGATATATTCATAGATTTCAGATACAAGGAGCGCAGGGTGTATAAAGGAAAATTAACAAACTGGAAAGATGATAAAGGATTTGGTTTTATTCAATCAAGCGAACTTAATCAAGATACGTTTATTCATATATCTACCTTAAAAAAAATGAGTAGAAAACCTAAAGTTGGTGATTTCATCTATTTTGAAGTTGAAAAGCAAACTAATGGCAAATACAGAGCGATTAATTGCCGAATTGAAGGTGTTGCTGCTAAAACGATAAACAAGCATAAGCCACGTATTCATAAAAATAGTTCAACGCCTAAAAACAAAGTAATATTTTTATTAGCTGTAATCGCTATTAGTGCTTTTGGCTATCAACGGCTAAGCTCATCGTTAACCACTTCGCCAAATCAGTATGTGCCTAGCGCTATAACACCCAATAATCCAGTTTCAGATACCAAATCACGGTTTTCATGTGATGGCAGGCAATACTGTAGTCAAATGACATCACGATCAGAAGCTGAATATTTTATTAATCATTGTCCCAATACAAAAATGGATGGTGATAAGGATGGAGTGCCTTGTGAGAATGATTCACGATTTTAATGATATATAGTTTATTACAAACAATATATTTTAAGGCAAGGATAATAATGTCAGACTACTTTTAATTTTATACAGTTAGTATGGCATGTGAAATGAAGAAAGTTTTAGTTTTAATATTCATAATAATTTTATTTATTTTTTATCAGTATGGTAGAAGTATTTGGTATCCAGTTTTGGTTAAATATACAGGTAATAAAAAAACAGTAACAGAAGTTATTAATACGCTTGATGATGAAGTAAGTTCAAAACTGTCACTACTATTTCTTACGAAAGGAATTGCTTTTCCACCAAAAAAACTATCTCTAATTGCTTTTAAAGATTCAAAAAAATTAGAAATATGGGCATCAAATATAGATAATAATTTTAAATTGATAACGAGTTATAAAATCAAAGCCGCAAGTGGTTCTTTAGGTCCTAAGCTGATTGAAGGTGACCGACAAGTACCTGAAGGCATTTATAAAATAGAAGGTTTTAATCCTAACAGCTCTTATCATTTGTCTATGAAATTGAATTACCCGAATACTTTTGATTTAGTTCATGCTAAAAATGAGAGCAGAGCATCTCCAGGTACCAATATATTCATACATGGTCGTTCAGCTTCTATTGGATGTTTGGCTATGGGCGACTCAGTTATTGAAAAACTTTTTGTGCTTGTTTATAAAACTGGTTTATCAAATACTAGCGTGATTATTTCACCTACAAACCCATCAGTAAATAAACTGGAAGCTCCAATAGGAGCACCTGTATGGGTTAATGTGCTATACAAAAACATTCGAAATCAATATGACAAGATAACTAAAAACAAAACCAGTAATCCTAGTGGAATTTAAAACAGTTGGTAAGGTTTTGCTCTGCGATCTATGACCTTTGATGGGAGTAGCACAAAAATGAATAGTATAGACAAGCCAAATTTAACGAGGATAAAAGTTAGGATTGAAACAGGTATAATGGAAGATGATCAAGCATTTCTTGAGTTGCGCTACAATAGCGAACCTAAGGATAATGCAGGGTTAAGTATTCAAATTAGAGTAAATAGCCTTGATGATGTTATGAAAAAGATCAAAAGTAATATAAAGTTTTCAGAACCCGTTGTACGGCCTTGGAGTAGTAAATACTTATATTTATTAGATCCATCAAGAGTCACTGTCATTTTATATAAAGGAAAACTCTAGCTGTTAAGTAATAAACAACAATTTACTGTGTCCATTTCTAAACGTTCATTTATTCCTTAATGGGCTGTTAATAAACCTCAGTTTTTATGGTTTTATGTTATGAATAATTTATTTAAATATGTATCCGCAATAAACAATTATTCTGTGAATAAATTAATTATTGAACGAAGTGTTATAGAATAATTAATTGAAGATGATGGAATAGTTACTCAATATAGCGAGCAAATAGTTAAATTTAAAAATGGGGTAACTATAAAACAAAGTATTGAAAAGGATATTGGATCTTCGAATACCGAAGTCGTTTGCGAAGAATCTTTCATCAATTATGAAGTTTTATTTGAGCCTTCAAATTATGACATTACGCCTAAACGAAAATCTTTTATTAATCATTGCCAAGAAATATTTTGGATTAAAATAAGTGCAGCGCAAAACGAAAGCATATGATGCAATTCAGGTTTAGCTGACCATTGCCACTGTACTAAACCAAGTCACTTTAAAATTAGAGTTACCATTCTTGGTGAAATTTAGAATAAGGATAGATATGACCGATTTATTTGAACAAATTCAACCCTCCGTTACATACGATGATGTTGAGTGGAAGGCGAGAGTTGATTTAGCATTATGCTATAGGCTAGTTGATTATTATGGATGGACGACTCAAGTTTACAATCATATTTATTTAAGAATTCCAGGCACTAACCATATTTTAATCAATGCATTTGGCTTAATGTATAGTGAAATTAAACCTTCAAATCTTGTAAAAATTGATTTAGATGGGAATAAAGTTGATGATAGCCCTTATCCAGTTAATAAAGCTGGATTTATTATCCACTCAGCAATTCACAAAGCAAGACATGATTTAAATTGTGTTATGCACACTCATAACCCTGAGACACAAGCAGTAAGTGCACTTAAATGTGGATTCATTCCCTTAATGCAAGAAGCATATCAATTTCACGAAAGAATTGGTTACCATCATTTTGAAGGTATTGTGTTAAATGATAGCGAACAAGAAAGACTGGTTAACGTAATGGGTGAAAAAAATCATACATTAATGCTTCATAATCATGGTGTTGTTACCACTGGTGATAGTGTTGCTTCAGCATTTGTAAGAATGTATCAGTTAATTCAAGGTTGTATGGTACAAATTAAAGCAATGAGTACAGGACAAGAAATTATTCAAGCTAGTACTGACGTCATGATTAAAACACGACATCAATTTGAAGGTGGAGAGGCTCAAGCAGGGGCAGAAGTTAGACTGCCTGAATGGCCAGCTTATTATCGAATGATGACAAGAGTTGACCCTACTTGGGATAAATAGCAGTTGGTTTTTTCCTTATTTTAGCCAACATATTTTTTGTCTCTTAACGAGGCGTTAAACACCAACACTACAAATGTTCAGTACTGCTATCAATACCTTTGTAGTGCATATTTTCAAATCAATTCATGTGGATGTAGAACTATGAAATTTAGGTGTACCTTTTTCTTGCTGAGTTTAATCGTTACTATTACTGGATGCTCTAATCCAAATACAAACTCCAATAAAACAGAGTCTGTGTCTACTATAGAAAATTCAGAAACTGTACAGTCAATATCAGGCAAAGTTATTGAAGAAATTAGGCAGGGGAGAGATGGAACAGTATGGAACTTTGTTAGTGATACTGGTGTGTCTTACTCTTTGATAATAAGTATCCCAAACTTGGGCCCTATTGAAAGTCAAAATATTCATTATGTTAAACCTGGTAACAAGCTTACAATTACAGGTGATGTATACAATATTGGAAGTGAACAACGACTGCTTGCAACAAGAATAAAAGCTTCACTTTAGAAGTTAACACGTGTAACAATAAATCAAAGGGACGTCTTCGACGACCCTTATTTTGGCGTTAGCATACTTAAGGATATTGTGATGTTTCCGATAGAAGTTTGGATTACATATACACTGGCGTGTTTACTTTTAGTTGTATCGCCGGGACCCGATAATATTTTGGCAATTGGTCGTGGTTTAAGCCAAGGTAAGCTTGCTGCGTGCTTCTCTGGAGCAGCCTCAGGAATGGGGATTTTATTTCATATATTAACGGCTACATTTGGACTTACATTATTAATACAAACTTCAGAGTTAGCTTTTATTATTGTAAAGTTAGTAGGTTCCGGATACTTGATTTGGTTAGGTATTAAAGTATTAAGATCTCGTAGTCTTATAAATTTAACTCCAACTGAAAAACAACCACTTACTAGTATCTTAACAACAGGGTTTTTATCTGCTGCACTTAACCCGAAGCCAGGGATGTTTGTGCTTGCATTTATTCCACAATTTGTTAATCCTGAACTCGGTTCAGTTACAATACAAATGATTGTATACGGTATGTGGTTTGCTTTGTTAACGGCTGTAGGTTTTGCGTTAATGGGAATTTTTGCATCTCATTTAGCTGGTTGGCTTCACAAAAAACCTAAAGTTATAAGTGCCTTAAATATTAGTGCAGGTTTAACTTTTATCACATCAGGTTTAGCTGTAGCGGCTTTAAAGCAGCGATAGTGTACACGAATGCTAACAAACAATTATAAACAAGGACAAAAAATTGTTGGTTTTTTCTCCTGCGTCGCTAACTTTAACCAACAATTTTTTGCCTGTTAATGTGGGCGTTAGGTTGTTTAAGTGGGTCAATTATAAAACGGAGATTTAAGTGTCAAAAAAATTACTGAAATTAAAAATATTGTTGTTAGTTTTAATATGTGTAAATGCTTGTAAAAGTATTGAGCAAGAAGTTAAAACTAGTAAAGTTATTAAGCCAGCATCTGAAAGGATGAAAGAATATAGGGCTAATTCTTCGAAATTAAAATCTCGATGTCCAGATAACAGCAATATGGATAAATCAATTAAACAACAGCTTATTTCTATTAAAAGGGTTACGCCTCACTATCCATCTTCTGCTGGGCGTTTAGCTATAGAAGGCTTTGTAACTATGGAGTTTGATTTAGAACAACCAAAATTACCATTACACTTAAGAGGGGAAGAAGTTCCTGATATATTTAAAGAGCAATTATTAGAGCTTTCAAATTCACCAAAAGCAGTTCCAGTAAATATTAATGTAATAGATCATTATCCAAACAGAACGTTTGATCACTCTGCGAAAATAGCATTACAACAATGGGTATATGAAACCCATAATAAAGAAAAACTGATTCCTAGAAAATGTATGAAGGTAACTTTAGACTTTTTAATGGGTCCCTAAATACAACCTAACAAGTTACTCAAACGTACAAGGAAGGTTTGCACATGAATTTACAGTTTAAGTCAACATTATCTACATTGATTATTATTCTAACCAATGGTTGTAGTTCTTATGGTACTGAAGATTATGGAGAACCTGGTGTTAGTAGAAAAGTATCTTCATGTGTAAATATGGAACCAGCTCAAGAGATGAAGTGTAAGGAAAGAGAAGAGAGCCTACTAATAAGGTTGGGCGCAGATAAAAATTGTAATCATCCATATGAGTATGAAAGAAATAGATGTAGAAGTGAACAAGCAAAAAAACAAAAGGCACTCAACGAATCTCTTAAAAAACACACCGGTAAATAGTACGTATAACAAGCTATTCAAGTGGGACAAATAACAGTTGGTTTTTGATATCTCATCAATTACTTTTTAAACAAAAATAATTGATCGTTAAAAAACAATTTACGTTTTCAACATTTACT
>OJGT01000094.1_pt1 | contig 19008 bp, 10 predicted proteins | sample 1595031 | NCBI WGS metagenome assembly OJGT01 (sample SAMN05416857, study PRJEB24817) | seawater metagenome | isolation source: Sea water | place: Canada:Atlantic | collected 2013-11 | reverse complement strand
GAGATTCCTCTACGTCTCGTGGGCTCGGAGATGTGTATAAGAGACAGATATAATAATTACGATTTTTACATACCTAGCTTTAGCTTTAATTGCTCAATCTTCGTTATGTAGGTAATCTAATAAAACTAATCATAATAAAAGTAAGCAGGAACATCAGATGCAAATAACTCCCTCAGCAAACCTTTCAGGTTTAATGAAAATCATCCCAGCATCTAAATTTCAATTAACACCTATTTTTGAAGCCATCACTAACTCGATAGAATCAATAGCAACACTTTCGAATAGCGAAGATAGTAAAATTGAGATTTGTTTACACTTTAATGATCAAGATAAAGATCATCTACTTATTGAAAAGGTTAGTATCGAAGATAATGGAGCTGGCTTTAACGATGTTGCGCTATCAAGGTTTAAAGAAATATTAGACTCTAGCAAAGGACACAATAATAGAGGTACAGGCAGACTTCAATTTTTTCATAGGTTTGAAGAAATATCTATTGATAGTAATTATGTTGAAAATAATGAATGGCAAAGTAGAAACTTTAAATGCAATAAACAACATTTTATATATGGTAGTGAAATTGCTAAGCCATCAAATGTAAAGGCTCATTTGACTCATATTTGTATGTACGGTTTTTGTGCACAAAAAGGAGATAATGAATTTTTTAGTAAGCTAACTTTCGAGAAATTTACTGCCTTAATACGCGCACAATTTGCACTTAGAGCATACCTTGAAGGAGCAAAAGGGAGTGTGATGCCTACATTGATTCTTAAATTTAAGTATCAAGTAGAGAAGTTAGTACAACAAACAGTAATTAAGCCAGAAGATTTTCCAGTTCCTCAATCTAAAGGGAGCTTTGAAGTAGATTACATTATTCCTCGATTGGGAAAAGACAGTAAAATTCAATGGAATAAAGATCAAGAAACTCCACCAGAGTCTTTTCAGTGGGCTGTTTTTGAGTTTGACGAGGATGATATTGAAGCTCATGGAGCATTCCTTTGTAGTAAAGATGTTCCAGTTAAAGAGATAAAGAACCCAGTACTGCGGAAAAAAACTAGCTATAAAGGTAAGAAAAAACTAACTGTTTTTTATGGCGACTATTTAGATATACCGACAAATGTAAGTGATGCAGTTGACTCATTTAGAATTCAAGATCGCGACAGTGTTAAGGTTTCTGACCTTACAAAGGACTTATTTGGTATCGATGGTTATGTTTATTTGGACGATATTCAAAAAGAAGCAAAATTAAAGTTAGCACATATTTATGAAGAAGTTGCCAATGCTCAAGAAGCTTTAGAAAAAGATGTGCTAAAAATTGCAAAGTCATTGGGAATATCAATTAGTTTTGCTAAAAAGGTTCAAACTAAAATTAGCCTATTAGACAATGATGACACAATAACTGCTAAGTTGTATGAAGAAGAGGCCGCTTTTCTTGCAGATAAAAGCAATAAAGCGAGAAAAATAATAGATTCTTTAAATCAACTCGATCCGACTTCAGAAGGCTACCACGATACTCTTAGCCAAAAATCTGAAAAACTTTCCTTACTAATAGATGAGCAAAACAAGGAAGAACTATCAAAATATATTGTTAGACGAGAAATGGTCGCAACGTTGCTTGGAAAAATATTAAATGTGGAGCTTCATGCACAAAATAAATTATTGGAAGGACGAAAAAATAGAGATCGAGAAGGAATTATTCACGACTTAATCTTTAAAAGAAAACAGTCTATAGGACCTAATGACCTTTGGATACTTAATGAAGAATTCGTACATTTCGATGGTTTCTCTGAAAAGAGACTTGAGGATATACTTCTTCCAACTGGTGAAAAATTAGTAAGTGAAAAATTTAAAACTGAATTAGAAGAGTTTGGATTCAATACTAACAAGAGACCAGACATTTTTTTATTTGCAGGGGAGGGAAAATGTGTTCTTGTTGAATTAAAAGAACCTGGAACAAACCTTTCACATTATCTACATCAGATGCCGCAATACTGTAAATTATTAGCTAATTACTCACGAATTGAGATTAAAAATTTCTATTGTTATTTGATAGGTGAAAAAATATCCCCCGAAGCGGATTTAGATGAATATGAAGAATCAGTTACTGGGGATTGGTTTAGAGACTCTATTCCTGTCAAAAAAGCAGGTGGTAACAGGGAGAGAATAGCGAGTATAAGAATGGAAATAATAAAACTTTCATCTATTCATGAAAGAGCACACCGTAGAAACAAAAACTTTGCTTCAAAGTTAGGTCTTGATAGTTTATTTAATAAATAAACATTTTATGCACCATTAGTGTGCCTATTTCATGTCGTTTCAAATTTCTATGATTTCAAGTGAATGAGTATTTAGTCAAAAAGGTATAGCTTGATTAATTCAGATGCTATTTTTAAGTTAATAGAATAATTTTCTTCGAATCAATCACCTGGTAAGACTTTTAGCTATATATCCAAATTAGATTCAGCTTCATTAGATACGTAATAATATGCGACAACCATAGGTAAGTTGCCGTAATTTGTCTCTGTTTACGTTCTTGAGAATTACTTAATAGTCTCTATTTAGATCTGAAAGTATCTGTTTTCATTCTGAACTACTATATCGCACTGCTTGCCCACATGCCCAGCCACTAGACCAACACCACTGAAAATTATAGCCTCCAAGCCAACCGGTAACATCGGTAACTTCACCGATAAAATATAATCCGGGAGATTTTTTGGCTTCAAAGGTTTTAGAGGATAGTTCATCGGTATTGATGCCACCTAATGTGACTTCTGCCGTACGATATCCTTCAGTGCCATTGGGCTTTATTTTCCAAGCATGAACTGCACTCGCGATTTTATTTATTTCATCATGATTTAATTGATTAACGGCTTTATCTGCGGTTAGTACGTCAATTGTTTTGTCATTAATTAAAGCCTCAATGAAGCGCTTAGGAAATAGGGTGGCGAGAAGGTTTTTTAATGATTTTTGCGGCTGTTGCTCACGCCAATTATTAATGATTTCATTGAGGTTACTTTCAGGTAATAAATTAATGGTAACGGACTCACCTGCCTGCCAATAGGAAGATATTTGCAATATAGCAGGTCCTGAAAGTCCACGATGAGTAAACAGAATGTTTTCACGAAAGCTTACCTTGTTTTCACTCGTGACTTCACAATCAATACTTATACCAGATAAACCATCGAAACGTTGTTTGTCATGATCATGCAATGTAAAAGGCACTAAAGCTGCGACGGTAGGCAAAACGTTCAGTCCAAATTGCTCAGCAATTTTATAGCCAATAGGAGAAGCACCAAGTTTTGGCATTGTTAGGCCACCAGAAGCAATCACTAATGACTTACATTGATAATCTTTATCAGAGGTTTTTACGATGTAATTATTTTCAGCATTCTTGCTCACAGATAACACTTCAGTGCGAAGGTTAATAGATACCCCAGCCCACTCACACTCAGTAAGTAAAACATCAACAATATCTTGAGCACTACCATTACAAAATAGTTGTCCTAGCGTTTTATGATGATATTCCACGCTATGTCTTTCAACGAGTTCAATAAAATCATCGGCAGAAAATCGGCTTAAAGCAGATTTAACAAAATGAGGATTTTGACAAATAAACTGGTTAGGTGTTGCGCCTTGATTGGTAAAGTTACAGCGACCACCGCCACTGATTAATACTTTTCGTGCAGGCTTCTTTCCCATGTCGACTACAGCGACACTTTTACCGCGGTAACCTGCTTGTGCTGCGCACATTAAACCTGCGGCACCGGCACCAATAACTAAAACGTCTGTTATGATCACAATTACACCTTAAGAGTACAACCAAATAATAAACCTTATGGAAAAGATTTATGAAGAAGATATTAAAAATTCTGAGACTATTATAATCTTTTTACAATCACGCTTATAGCCATTAGTACTCTTTCACCACAGCCTTTTGGATTTGAAAACAATATTGTATTTGGCTGATAAAATGAGTTGCTATTTATAGCAATAAAAAAGGGCTAAAAAGCCCTTTTAAATTTCTAGAACGACGCTAATGAATCGCTTAAACAGCGGTATCTGTCATTATGCTTGTGTTGCCATTTTTAGCCATTTCAGCTAAATCTTTATCAACAAAAAATAGTGCATGACCATCGTGGCCTACTAGGTTAATTTTGTCTAAAACACCTTTAAATAGTGTTTCTTCTTCATGTTGCTCAGCAACATACCATTGCAGGAAGTTAAATGTTGAATAATCTTGATTAGTAAATGCTTGATGTGCAAGTGCGTTGATTCTTTCTGTGATCAAACATTCATGCTCATAGGTTTTTTCAAAAAGATCAGCTAAAGAACTAAAATCATGAGGAGCCGCTTCAATAGCGCCTAAAATTGGTAATGCGCCAGTTTCACTTACATAAGTAAATAAACGAGTCATGTGATCCATTTCTTCAGCAGCATGTTTACGCATAAACTCAGCAGCGCCAGTAAATCCCTTTTCTTCACACCAAGCACTCATTTGTAAATATAAGTTTGATGAGTAAAACTCTAAATTAATTTGTTGATTTAACTGTTCTACCATTTCTTTTTTTAACATGAATAGTCTCTTTCTTTTAAATTATCTTTTGGGATATTGCCTTGGGTAATGACAATGTTCAAGTATGATTTTGTTAGCAATTATAAACGGTATATTTGCTAGGGTGTTAGTTAAGCTTGATAGGTTTACATAAATAGCTTTTATTATGGGCTGCACGAGCACAATCTTTACATATAAATCTTGGTTTACTGACAATATGGGTCAACTCATGGATATTATGTTCAATATCCTTTTTTTTCCATTTACATAATGCTTTTGCCATAAGTTGCGCCGTTAAAAATATAATATTTAAGTGTAGAGCTAAATTTTAGGAATTGCTCTATTTACGTAAACATCAAAACGATTTTTTTTCATTTTTATGCTTGTTGTTGGTACTTTACCATCGAGTGGTGGTGCATAACTGGGTCGCTTCACCACAACACGATATTTAGCTAAGGCAAGTGCTGGCGTTAACAGTGTATCTGCATCTAAATCTTCACCAACCAATGATTGAAAGACACGCATTTCTTTTTTCACTGCGGCTGACTTTTCACGGTGTGGATACATGGGATCAAGATAAATAACATCAATTTGCTCGGCTAAGGTCATACTTTCAATTGATGAAGCATGAATTAACTGCATACGTTGAGCTATTTCGCTAACGTCAGCATTAAGTTTCGCTCGCTCTAAACCATCATCTAGCAGTGCAGCCACAACGGGCATTCGCTCCATTAAGGTAACTTGGCAACCAAGACTCGCTAATACAAAAGCATCTCGGCCTAATCCTGCGGTAGCGTCTAATACATGTGGCGTAAAGCCGTGTTTAAGTCCAATGGCTTTAGCAATATCTTGGCCTCTACCACCACCAAATTTACGACGGTGTGCTACAGCGCCATCAACAAAATCAACATTAACGCCACTAAGTTTGGGTTCATCTAGCTTTTTCAGCTCAAGTACTTGATTATTTAGCTGTAATACAAATTCTAGCGAATTATGTTTATGTTTATGTTTATGTTTATGTTTATGTGCTGATGCGGTATCGCCAATGTAATTAAAATTCCATTTTTTTGCGATTAGCTTACTACGTTCAATATCAACGGTATCGGTATAAGCAACAGCAATATTCTGATAGAGAGGATTAGTCATTAAACTTCCTCAAGTTGTACGTAATTATCACCACTAGCAAAAGCAATTAAGCGGCTTAATTGGGTGAGACTATAGCCTGATTCTTTTTGTAATTGATTAAAGAATGCTTGGATTGCGGTTAAGCTTTTTTTACTTTGTAATCCACCATCAATTACCTTTTGTGCTCGCAGGTAGGCTTCTACGTCTGAGCTTAATATAAAAGTATCTTTACCAAGCAGCCTTAATGCATAAGGCCCAGTATTACCACCAAGTCGTTGCCCATGCTTTTTCAAAAAAGCCCACAAACCTATAATATCGCTGGATGGCCATTCAGCGATAAATTGCGCAAAACTGCTTTTATGCTCCACTTGATAGTCAAATATCATTTGGGCATTCGCTTGGATGGTTTTAACCTTATTATAATTTCGAATAATGTCAGGGTCAGCCGCTTTTCGCTCAAGCATTTCTTCAGGCATCATTAATACTTTTTCAATATTAAAGCTGAAAAAGTTTTCTTCAAAACTAGGCCATTTGTTTTCTACAACGCGCCAAACAAAGCCTGATTTAAAAATCTGTTTGGTAAAGGCAGATAACACCCGATCATCACTTAAGGCTGCGACGCTATCTTGAGCAGCTTGATCATCATGAAGCTTTTTACCGATGATTTTTTTACCAAGCAATAATTCTAATGCCTTTGCGCCACCTTTACGTTCAGCAGCGCGCTGATATAAGTCACTGAATTTTTCAATGGGTTTTGTTGTCATAAAATTAGGCTTCAATACCACTGTGGCGTAATAATGCATCTATTTCTGGTGCTCTGCCACGGAAGTTTTTAAACAATTCACTAGGTTCTTCACTACCACCTTTTTCTAACACGTTTGTTAAAAAGGATTGCCCAGTTGCTTGATTAAAAATACCTTCTTCTTCGAATAAGCCAAAAGCATCAGCAGATAAAACTTCTGCCCATTTATAGCTGTAATAACCTGCAGCATAACCACCACCAAAAATATGACTAAAACCATGTTGAAAACGGTTAAATTCAGGGGCTTTTACCACGGAATATTGATCTCTAACTTGGTTTAATACTTGTTGTATGTGATTGTCTTTAGATTCTTTGTTATAGCTGGCGTGCATAGTAAAATCAAAAATGCTGAACTCTAATTGACGTAACATTTGCATGGCAGATTGAAAGTTTTTAGCTGCTAGCATTTTGTCTAAAAGCGCTTGCGGCAGTGATTCACCTGTTTCAAAATGACTCGAGATAAAAGCTAATGCTTCTGGCTGCCAACACCAGTTTTCTAAAAACTGACTTGGTAACTCTACGGCATCCCAAGGCACACCGTTAATGCCTGAAACAGCGCTAGCATCTATTTGCGTTAACATGTGGTGTAAACCATGACCAAACTCATGAAATAATGTTACTACTTCATCATGAGTAAATAGTGCAGGTGTATCACCAACAGGGCCATTGAAGTTACATGTTAAGTAGGCAACCGGGTGTTGAATTTCACCTGTGCTAAGTTTTGCTCTACCTACGCAGTCATCCATCCAAGCACCGCCACGCTTTTTCTCGCGGGCGTATAAGTCTAAATAAAAGCTACCACGTAGTTGGCCATCTGCGCCTAATACATCGTAGAATCTTACGTCTTCATGCCAAACATCAACATTTTCACGACAGTTAATTGTTAACCCAAATAAGCGATTCACAACAGAGAACAATCCTTCAACAACTTTATCTTTAGGGAAGTAAGGGCGTAATTCTTCATCTGAAATGGTGTAGCGGCTTTGCTTAAGTTTTTCGCTGTAATAGGCTAAATCCCAAGCTTGTAAATTGTCTTGCGAATATTCGGTTTTAGCAAAATCATTAAGCTCTTTAAAATCTTGCTCTCCTTGATGTTTCGACTTAATTGCAAGTTGCTCTAAAAAGCCCATTACTTCGTTGGTAGAGTCAGCCATCTTAGTTGCTAGAGAGTGTTCAGCGTAGTTATTAAAATCAAGTAAATTTGCCAATTCATGACGAAGTGCTAACAGCTCATTCATGATGGCGCTATTATCAAATTCACCTGCATTTGGCCCTTGATCGGAAGCACGAGTTACAAAAGCACGATGTAAAGTTTCACGCAAAGACTGGTTGTCACAGTACATCATTACGGGCAAATAACTAGGAATGTCTAATGTGAATGTATAGCCTTGTTGTTCTTTGCTTTTAGCTACGGCTTGCGCTGCTGCTAATGCACTGTCAGGTAAACCTGTTAAATCACTTCTGTCACTTATATTAATGCTAAATGCTTGCGTAGCATCCAGTACGTTATTACTAAAGCCAGAACTTAATTCTGATAAGCGACTAGCTATTTCGCCATAGCGTTTCTTTTTATCATTATCTAGCGCTATACCTGACAATTTGAAGTCACGTAGAGCATTGGTAATAACTTTTTGTTGCGCGGTATCTAAAGTAGCAAATTCATTGCTATTACTTAGTTGTAGGTAAGCTTGATATAAACCTTGGTGTTGACCAACAAAAGTGCTGTATTCAGAAAGAATAGGCAAGCACGACTCATAAGCCTCTCGTAATTCGTCACTGCTGATTACTGAGTTCATATGAGAGATAGGAGACCAAAGTTTTGACAAAATGTCATCCACTTCATCAATTGGCATAACTAAATTTTGCCAAGTAAAAACTTGTTCTTTCGCTAATACTTGTTCAATTACTTTTTTACAATTAGCGATTGCTTGCTCTACTGCTGGTTTTACATGTTCAGGCTTTATTTTAGAAAATTCGGGTAAAGGGGAGTTTAGCAATAAAGGATTAGTCATAATGGCTACAAGTTTAATAAAAGATACAATAGATGTGATGACAATAGAGCCAGTATTCAAGGGTAATTATTTATCAGAGCCCTTTTTTTTACTATTTAATATCTAGCTTGATTTGAGAGCTGTTATAATTAAACTATTGGCACATAACGAAATAAGTAAACTCGTATTTTTAAATGCCTAATTTAAGTGAATATAATTACCAGAAGTTATAATGGATTGAGACTTATGAAATTTTATAAAGTAGTGATACTGACTATTTTGATGATATCTCTTAGCTCTATATTACAGGCAAAAGAGAAAAGTAGCGTTCGTAATTTATATTTAACGCCACTTGCTGTTAAAAATGGCTTATCGCAAGGTACCGTTAATTCGGTGCTAGCGGATAAAAGCGGCTTTGTTTGGCTTGCAACGGATAATGGTTTAAATATTTATGATGGTTATACCTTTAAACAGTTACCGGGACCAAATAATAGTTTTTTAGATGCAATCATTCACTTTGTTAAGCAAGATGATGCGGGACGAATTTGGATCAATGTAAATGAAGCATTATATCGCTATCAACCAAGCAATAATAAATATCAACGTATACTTGCTAACGCTCTTGATAATGAAGGGCACTATGTTGTGGATGTTACACAAGGGAAAAATAGAGCTAATAAAGCGGGTTTTTGGATCGCAACAAACAAAACGGTAGGCTTTTATGATCCAGAAATATCACAGTTTGAGAGTGAAATAGATTTAACTGAAGCACTAGGTAATAAAAATAATATTTCTGAAATAACCTATCATCGCGAAGTTCTTTACATTGCTACCCGTTCTGGATTACATGCCTATCATATTAAGAAAGAAACCAAGAGAAAACTCCCTAATTTGGCCATGATGCCAAACAATGAGCAATTTAATTTACAAGAAGCAGCAAAGAGCTATAACCTTTATGTTAGTGAGCAAAATGATTTATATTTTGGTACTAATGATGGTGTGTTTAGTGTCAATATTAACAATATAAAGGAGTATATTTTAGGGGAGAAAAGTTTAACTCCTTATAAACTAGTATTGAATAATCTTTCGGTGTGGAAGTTTCTTTTTGCCGATGGAAAACTATATGTTGCGAGTAATCAAGGCTTACATGCAATTGATACTGCCAAACAGCGGGGAAAGTTTCTTTTTGGCATCAGTGACTTTTTTGAAAATACATCTAATGATCGAATCATCTCTTTAGCGCAAGATAATCGAGGCGTGTTTTGGCTTGGCTCTGAATCTAAAGGGGTTTATTTATGGGACCCTAAAAGAGAATTCATTGAAAACTATCGATATCAAAGAGAAAATAAAAATACTTTAAGTAGTAATGCTGTATGGACAGTAAAGCAACATAATAGTCGAGAGGGTTTTTTTTGGGTAGGAACAAGTAATGGTCTTAACCTGATAGATCATCAGCATAATAAGTTACAGCGATACGCGTTGGCTTTAAATGTTGAGACTCAATTTAGCGATAATCATATATTTCAAATTTTTAATTATAAAGATGATCTATTGCTTTCTACCTATAAAGGTGTTGTTTTCTACGACACTAAACTACATGAATTAACCAAACCAAATTTTGATGACGATATTAATGAAATACTCGCCAGTGATCATTATTCAGTATTTTTACAAGAACAACGTTATTTGTGGATAGTGCAAGCCACAGGCGCAAAACTTATTGATTTAACCTTAGGGAAGCAAATTAGTTTATCAGCTTTAGATGAAGTCGTTCCGTTAAGCAAAATTTATAATTTCTTGGGACGTTTACCTGATAGTAATGCCATGCTATTTAGCACCAATGACACGTTATGGAGCTATGACTTGGCGACTAGTGAAGTGGTCAAACTTTATCAGCACTCTAATATTTTAGCGAGTGAGTGGCTCTACTTTGACAACTGGACTATTGATAAAAATAATATCCTTTGGTTGAGTTATCCAAGCAAAGGTTTGGTGGGATTAGAGCTAGCAACTTTTACAGCTAAGTACTTTTACCATAGCAGTAATTCAATTATCGATAATAATATTTATACCTTACTTACTGATTCAGAAGGCGATGTTTGGTTTTCAAGTCACAAGGGAATCTTTTCACTAGACAGTAACAATCAGCATATTCGTAACTATACGATTGCTGATGGTCTTCCCGCAATGGAATTTAATAGTGGTGCGGGAACTAAACTAACCAATGGAAAGCTAATTTATGGATCAATGGAAGGTATAAGTATTTTTGATCCTTTAAAGCTTAAAAATAAACATACTGATAATGAATTTAGAGTTTACATTACCAATATTGATGTTATTTCCCGAGAACTGAACTTACCGCTCATTATTAATCAGCAACAAGAAGTGCAGCTGCAATATGATGATGTTGGTATTCGTTTTGACTTTTCTACGTTGTCATATGGCAACGTAGAAAACATTATTTTTGAATATCAGTTAACAGGAGATAGTAATGTTAGTTACCCTGCAACCACGGAAAACATTATTACTTTTCCTAGTCTCCCTTCTGGTGTGCATATATTATCAGTAAAAGCGAAATCGCCGGTTACGGGTGAGTACTCGGCTATGAGTAAAATTAAAATCCGTGTGAGTTATGCGCCATGGCAGTCACCGCTAGCGTATTTTATTTATGCAGTAATATTATTATTGTTGATTTCTTATTGGATAAATCAGCGAAACTTACAGCGTATAAAATTATTAAAAGCCCATGAAGATGTTACTTTTAGGGAAAATCGCTTACAGCTAGCGTTAATTGGCAGTAATAGTGAAGTATGGGATTGGCAATCCCATGATGATTTGATGTTTGGTAAGCGCATAGCGCAAGAGTTAGGCTATGTTGACCTTGCTACGTCTCACAGTTTTGCTCAACATGTTGAATTAATTCATCCAGACGATAAAGAAAGCTTTTTATCTAATTGGAATACATTCATTGCCCATAATAATACTGATGAAAATTTTAGTTGTACCTATCGATTAAGGCATGCATTGGGACATTGGCTTTGGTATAAAGATTTAGGAAAAATAGTCACCCTAGATAGTCATAATAAGCCCAGTAGAATTACCGGTTCTTATACTAATATTACGCAAACGCGCGCTGCAGAAGTTCGAAGCCAATATTATGGTGAGGCATTCAAGCAGACTAATGATTGGGTTTTAATTATTAATGACAAGTATAGTCGCGCAACAGCAAATAAGTCTCTCTGTAGTGTATTTGGTTGGCCTGACGAAGACTTTGACTTTACGAGTAACTTAATGGGGCTTAGTAAGCAGCGATGGAAGTTTTTTCAAAAGTTACTGCCCTCATTAGCTGAAGGTGAACACTGGTGTGGAGAAGAGTTAGTTACGACAGCAGCAGGAAAAACGTTTCATGTGATTCTTAATATCAATGTGAGTCGAAATCAAATTAATAATAACTTACATTTTGTTTGTGTATTCTCCGATATCAGTGCGCAAAAAGCAGCAGAAAAAGAATTACGCTATCTAGCGAATTATGACCACCTTACTGACTTACCTAATCGCAGCTTACTTCTTGAACGTATCAAACATGCAATGGAGTCGTCTCAACGAGAATCTAGAGCGATTGCCTTGTTTTTTATTGATTTAGACAGGTTTAAACAAGTAAATGATTCTTTAGGGCATGATTGTGGTGATTTATTACTAGTTGAAGTTTCACGGCGATTATCTGAATTATTACGAGTAGATGATACTGTTGCGAGAATTGGCGGTGATGAATTTGTCGTGTTATTAGAGACCTATAAGGGAACAGGTCACTTAGGTAGCATTGCTCAGAAAATTATTGATGCTGTCGAACTTCCGGTTTTACTGCAAGATCAACAAGTGAGTATTGGTGCAAGTATTGGTATTGCTATCTATCCTAATGATGCGAGTGACTCGAGCGTGTTATTAAGACATGCGGATATTGCTATGTACCATGCTAAGCAATTAGGCCGAAATACTTTTCAGTTTTTTACGCCAAGAATGAATGTGGAAGCGAATGAACGTTTAGAAAAAGAATCTACCGTTAAACAGGCTTTTGCAAATAATGAATTCTTTAATCATTATCAGCCTATTATGGATGCAAATAATGGTAAAGCAGCGGGATTTGAGCTGCTGATGCGTTGGCAAACTAAACAAGGTATCGTTGCTCCTGCTGGTTTTATTGCCGTAGCAGAAGAATTAGGTTTGATTATACCTATGACAGAAGCGGCAATTGAGCGAGGTTTAGTTGACTTGAAAAAGTGGCATAAATTACGACCCTCACTATATTTATCAGTTAACTTATCTCCACAGCATTTTGCAAAAGAAGGTTTAGTTGACTACATTGCTCAACTATTAAAAGTTCATGACTTACCTGCTCATTTGCTTAAAATTGAAGTAACAGAAAGTGCATTATTTTCTGAGCCTCAAAAAGCTATTCAAACAATGAATGCTTTATCTGGATTGGGGGTTGTTTTAGCGCTGGATGATTTTGGAACAGGGTTCTCTTCGCTATCACATTTGAAACGTTTACCCCTTGATATAATAAAAATAGACCGACTTTTTATTTCAGGTATTGGTGTTGAAAAAACAGATGAAGCGATTGTTGATGCAACAATCGTTTTAGCCAAACGCCTTAATATGCAATGTATTGCTGAAGGTGTTGAAACTAAAGAGCAATTGGCCTATTTAGAACAAAGACAATGTCACTATATTCAAGGGTATTTATACAGTAAACCAGTAGACGCTAAAACAATTAGTGTTTATCTACAGGCTAATGTTATTGAATTAAAAGTAAATTAGTGAATACATTTCTTGATTGTACAGGTCTCTGTACCCATATATATTCGATAAGCCTCAAATAGAACCTTTTATAGGAGTTATTTGAGTGCAACAGATCAAACCTTTAAACGTAAGGATTCTCTCATGACACAACATTTTGATTATTTAGCCATTGGTGCAGGAAGTGGCGGTATTGCTTCGGCAAATAGAGCTGCAAAATTGGGTAAAAAGGCGGCTGTTATTGAAGCCAAATACCTTGGTGGTACTTGTGTAAATGTTGGCTGTGTCCCTAAAAAAGCCATGTGGTATGCAGGACAAATTAGTGATGCACTTAAATACGCTCATGATTACGGTTTTAAATTAGAACAAAAAGGCTTTGATTGGAATCATTTAGTTAAAAATCGCGAAGCGTATATCGAAAGAATCCATGGTGCGTACCAAAGAGGCTTTGATGCAAATGATGTTACTGTTATTCAAGGTTTTGCTAAATTTGTAGATAAAAACACTGTTGAAGTAGACGGCACTCTTTATACTGCTGATCATATTACTATTGCTACGGGTGGTCGTCCTGCTATTCCTGATATAGAAGGAGCAGAATTTGGCATTGATTCAGATGGTTTTTTTGCGCTAACAGAGCAACCTAAATCAGTTGCTGTTATTGGTGCAGGCTATATCGCAGTAGAATTAGCGGGTGTTTTTCATGGTTTAGGTACACAAACACACTTATTGGTTCGAAATGCAAAACCACTTCGCACCTTTGATGACATGTTAAGTAATACCTTGGTTGAGCAAATGGAAAAGCATGGCCCAACACTGCATACTCATAGCACACCTGAACGTATTGAAAAATTAGCTGATGGAAACTTAGTTGTACATTTAACAAATGGGCAATCAGTTGGTCCTGTTGAAAAGTTAGTCTGGGCAATTGGACGAGAGCCAGCGACTGACAATATCAATTTAGATCTAGCGGGCGTTGAGCTAAATGATAGAGGTTTTATCGTTACCGACAAATATCAAAATACTAATGTAGAAGGTGTGTACGCGGTAGGCGATAATACAGGCCGAGCGCAATTAACACCTGTAGCAGTAGCGGCAGGCCGTCGTTTATGTGAACGCTTGTTTAATAATAAGCCTGATGAGCATTTAGACTACTCAGGCATTGCAACTGTTGTCTTTAGCCATCCTGTTATTGGCACTGTTGGATTAACAGAAGATGAAGCTGTTGCCCAATATGGTGAAGATAATATTAGTGTTTACAATTCACAGTTTACTGCCTTGTATCAAGCAATCACTGAAGATTATCGCGATCCAACTCGTATGAAACTTATTTGTGCTGGCGCAGATGAAAAAGTGGTGGGTTTACATAGTATCGGTTTTGGTAGTGATGAGTTACTACAAGGTTTTGCTGTTGCCATGAAAATGGGCGCTACAAAAGCTGATTTTGATAATACTATTGCTATACACCCAACGTCAGCTGAAGAATTTGTCACTATGTAGGCTTTTCTGGGAAGCTAAAGCTTATTCTGAAAATATTATTTTTAAACCTATATAAAATAAAAACCATACTGATAAAAGCGGGAGCTTCAGTATGGTTTTTTTGTAAATAGCACTATTCACATACAAACACCTTCTAAATTTCGCTTTATTTTTATCTTGTAAAATCTATTGTAAATATACCTCATCTGTAAAGTGAAGCTAAGAATCTTGGCTATATTTACCTGCGAGTTGAGTTTTCTGGTGTTTAAATGTGCCAGCATTAATTACTAGGTGTCTCTTACTTACTGAAGATAAGTCGTTATACTCATTAGATATTTGTTTATATAAAAATTATACAAGCAGAGGACAAATTGGGTACACTTACGCTCTTAGCTTTTATGTCTTTACGTGGCAATGTAGCAGTCGGCAGGTTTACACGTTAAAAAGCAATTTTTTAACGTTATTTAAATAAGGTTTTTTACAAGTGAATAAAACAAATTCATTATTTAATCCTGTATTGATATCAGGGTGTGTCATTATCTTGATAGGCTTTGCTATTCGCTCGTCATTCGGACTTTTCCAAATTCCTATTTCAGTTGAGTTTGGCTGGCTTCGCTCAGATTTCTCATTTGCTATCGCAATTCAAAACTTATTTTGGGGTATCGGTCAGCCTATTTTTGGTGCTTTGGCTGAAAAATATGGTGACCGGAAAGCTATCACAGTAGGCGGCATGACTTACGCCACAGGATTGGTTTTATCTTCATATGCTATTACACCAGGGCAACATCAATTCTTAGAAATTCTTGTGGGTTTTGGCATTGCGGGAACAGGCTTTGGCGTCATACTTGCCGTTGTTGGTAGAGCTGCATCAGATAAACATCGTTCACTTGCATTGGGTATTGCAACGGCTGCTGGATCGGCGGGTCAAATTGTTGGTCCGATGCTAGCGCAATTCTTATTACATGATTATCCATGGCAGTCGGTATTTTTAATTTTTGCCTGCCTTATTATGGTGTCATTGCTAGCACTTTATTTTATGAATGTGCCTGAACCTGTAGAAGTAAAGCAACAGGAGGAGAAATTAGGTCGTGTCATTTTAAGGGCTGTTCAAGATAGATCTTTTATCTTTATTTTTTTAGGCTTCTTTTCCTGCGGCTATCAACTTGCATTTATTACTGCTCATTTTCCTGCGTTTATAAGTGAAATGTGTAGCACGGTAACTCCCGGCAGTATTATTGAGTCTTTAGGTGTAACATCAACATCTATGCTAGGAGCAATCGCTATTTCTTTTATCGGTTTAGCTAATATTGGTGGAACAATTTTAGCGGGATGGTTAGGAAATAAATACTCACGTAAGTATCTTTTGGCAAGTATTTATTTTATGCGTACCATCGTCTCGGCAGCATTTATCCTAAATCCAATTACACCAGAAACAGTCGTTATTTTTTCGGTGATAATGGGAGCTTTATGGTTAGCAACGGTGCCGTTGACAGCTGGCCTTGTGGCTCAAATTTATGGGTTAAGATATATGGGCACCCTCTATGGATTAGTGTTCTTTTCTCACCAGTTAGGTGGCTTCTTAGGTGTTTGGCTAGGGGGAGCAATGTATGATCTGTACGGTAACTATACGTTAGTGTGGTGGCTTGGTGTGGGTGTTGGTGCATTCTCTGCATTGATTCATTTACCGATAAAAGAACAACCTTGGTCTGAAAGACAGGCACAACTAGCCACTGCAAAATAAACTGCACTATATCTTATAAAGTGGATCAGAGTGCTTAAATTCGAATGAGATAGCTAGTAGCCTTTGTTTCAAAAAATTGTATGCTGGTAGAGACATTTATTTCTATTCAGCATTCATTTATTTTATTGAACCGATAAAGAGAGTTTTAAAAAGGTTGTTAGCTAAAATGCGCTAGCTTTTCGTCATCAAATTAACGAACCATAACTTAATCTCAATATTAAATTTTTATAATAATAAAATTTGTAACTGGTCAAACAGTTGTCAGGTCACGCCAGCCTTAGCTTATAATTTTTTGTTATTGTGAACTGTCATAAACAGTTCAAAAAAGTTTAATAATGTACTGGTAATGACGTAAAATTCTGATAATCTCTTAGCACGTTATTTTCTTAGTTTGTTTTTTGTACACTTGGAAAGTAACGGAAATAAATTTAATTATCCACAAAAACAAAAATAAAAAATTGTATACGACTAAAGGACGACTTTTTTTTATTTTTCAATAAAATCAAGTGAATATATTTATTTTAGAGAATGATGATACTTTATATCATACTGTTTCTCTTTGCTTATCAACAAAGTTATCCACATTATAATTAAGTCAACCTTCACTATGCAGTAGAGCTAAAGCGCGCTTTGTGGCATGCTTAGCCCATCTTATTGTTTAGACTCAATTCTTATGACAACGTTGCCAGAAAAACCTTTGCAAACTTCCTTAGAAATAAATCAACCACTTATATTAGTTGATGGTTCTTCATACTTATTTCGTGCTTATCATGTACCTTACCTTCAAGCTTTATCTACAGCGAGTGGCCAACCTACGGGCGCAATAACTGGCGTGTTAAATATGATCCGTAGTCTTAAAAAAGACTACCCGAATGGAAATATTGTCGTTATTTTTGATGCAAAAGGTAAAACGTTTCGCAATGACTTGTATCCAGAATATAAAGCCAATCGACCTCCTATGCCGGATGATTTACGCAGTCAAATAGCGCCAATACATAATATTATCACCGCAATGGGTTTACCGCTTATTGTCACTCCTGGCGTAGAAGCTGATGATGTGATTGGTACGTTGGCAAAACAAGCAGATGAACTTGGAATAGAAACAGTCATCTCTACTGGCGATAAAGATATGGCACAGTTAGTGACACCTCATGTTCGTTTGATTAATACCATGACAGATGTTGAGATGGACGTTGCTGGGGTGAGTGAAAAATTTGGTGTGCGACCAGATCAAATTATTGATTACTTAGCCTTAATGGGAGACAAAGTTGATAATATTCCTGGGGTGGTTAAGTGTGGTCCAAAAACGGCGGTAAAATGGTTAACAGAGCATGGCACATTAGATGAAGTTATCGCTAATGCTGATAAAGTAAAAGGAAAAATTGGTGAAAATTTACGTGATGCCCTTGAACAATTACCGCTTTCATACCTATTAGCTACAATAAAATGCGATGTCGAATTAGATCAAAGTGCCGATCAACTTAAAGCTGTTGAGCCAAATACTGAAGCACTAAGAGCACTTTATCAAGAGTTTGAACTGAAACGCTTATTAGCCGATTTAGATAAAGAGAGTGGCGGTGAGCAGATCTCTAATGAATCTAAAGGAAAAGAAATATCGGCTGAACCTGCCGAGGTTACTGTTAATACTGTAGAGGCTATTGAAGGCGAATACGATATCATTCTTGAAAAGGAACTATTTAATAGCTGGTTAGAAAAATTATCCGCTAGTGATGCATTTTCTTTTGATACTGAGACAACCAGTGTTGATTATATGAAGGCTGAACTCGTTGGTTTATCATTTGCTGTTGAAGTGGGTAAAGCTGCTTATGTTCCTTTAATGCATGATTATATTGACGCACCGGAACAACTGGATCGCGATTGGGTACTAACTCAGTTAAAGCCTTTATTAGAAAGCACTACAATTAAAAAAATTGGTCAAAACTTAAAATATGATACCAATGTATTAAGCCATTATGATATTAAGTTGCAAGGTGTGGCTTTCGATACCATGATTGAATCTTATTGTTATAACAGTGTGGCTACACGCCATAATATGGATGCATTAGCACTTAAATATTTGGATTATAAAACGGTGCATTTTGAAGATATAGCAGGTAAAGGGGCGAAACAATTAACTTTTAATCAAATCGAAATTGAGACGGCAGGCCATTATGCTGCTGAAGATGCAGATATAACTTTACGTCTTCATAATGCAATTTTTCCCGCACTTGAGCAGTTACCAGAACAATTAAGTGTTTATAATGAAATAGAAATGCCATTGATGCCTGTGTTGGCGCAAATGGAACAAACAGGTGTATTGATTGATTGTGATGTGCTCGATCAGCAGAGCCAAAGTATAGGTCAGCGCTTAAATGAACTTGAAATAGAAGCTCATAATATTGCTGGAAAAAGTTTTAACCTTAGTTCTCCTAAACAGTTACAGCAAATATTATTTGAAGAATTAAAAATTCCTGTTATTAAAAAAACGCCTAAAGGCGCTGTCTCTTATACACATCTCCGAGCCCA
>OJGT01000093.1_pt1 | contig 19397 bp, 17 predicted proteins | sample 1595031 | NCBI WGS metagenome assembly OJGT01 (sample SAMN05416857, study PRJEB24817) | seawater metagenome | isolation source: Sea water | place: Canada:Atlantic | collected 2013-11 | reverse complement strand
CTCTTCGTCGGCAGCGTCAGATGTGTATAAGAGACAGATTAATAACTGTAATAACTAATAAGCATAAAAACAATAATCGTTTTCATTAAGCTACTTTTATTCGAACTATTTTCATTATTTCAATTTCAAAACCTGCAACCTTTTCAATATCGGGGTAATATGTAATATTAATTCTATTACCTTTGAGACTTTTATAGATTTTTTTCCTTTTATATTTAAAAGGAACATCGACTCCTTCAAGCATTAAAGTATTCAACTGCCAATCTTCAGACTCACGTTGTACATGAGAAATAACTTTTATATTTTCGGTATGAGTTAGCTGTGCATGGCGTTGGGTAAGTTTTTTCGCATCATTATTTTTTGGCGTTGTTGTCATACGTTTGCGGTACTAATAATAATTAAAGGAGTAATTCGCACTAAATGACTATATAAGCGCTAATCATTAATGATATAGAATAGCAAAATTATACAATTATCACTATGTTCATCATTACAAAAGAATAAATACAAATTTATAGGGTTATAGGAAAATATAAACAATGGTTGAAGAGAAAGTTAAATCGATAATTGACAGTTTATCTAATTCGGCATCAGATAATTTCACTGATACGATATGCTTATCTCTGGCCAAAGCCATTAAAGCTGATTTTGTTTTTGTTGCGAAGTTGAACCCTGAAAGAACTATTGCAACCACAGTATCTTTAGCTACGAATAATGTAATCAAAGAAAATTTTTCTTATCACTTAAAATCAACACCTTGTCATAATGTTAGTCAGGGGGAGATGTGCTGCCATACTTCTCAGGCACAAGAACTATATCCTGATGATCAACTACTAATTGATATGGGAGTCGTTGGCTATGTTGGCGTACCTCTAAAGAATAGTATAGATGAAACCGGTGCTATTTTAGTTGCTTTATATCTTAATCCTATTGAGAGTGAAATAGAGGTAACTTCCTTATTTATGTTGTTCAGTGGCATGATTATTAAGGAAATGGAAAAACAAGAATTAATCGACGTGCTTTATACTCGCAATAAGATTATAGAAGAAAGTAGTGATGCGATTATTGTTTGTGATAAAGACTATAAAATAACAAGTGTGAATAAAGCTTTTACAAGAATTACAGGATACAGTTTTAAAGAAGTTGAAGGTGAAAGCCCAAATATTTTTGCATCAGGAAATCACGATAAACGCTTTTTTAAGCAGATGTGGAAAGACATTACCAAAAATGGTACTTGGTCTGGAGAGGTGTGGAATAAGAAAAAGAATGGGCAATTTTTTCCAGAACACTTATCTATTAATACTATTTACGATGAAAACAATAATATTGCTCTTTATGTTGGTTTTTTCATCGATATATCAAAGAAAAAGAAAGCAGAGCAAGAAATATATCGACAAGCGCGTTTTGATTTACTAACAGGCGTTGCAAATCGATCTTTTTTTATGGAAAAATTATCACTTGCCGTTACTTCATTCAAGAAAAGTGAGCAATCAGCTTTATTATTGATGGATCTTGATTTATTTAAAGAAGTGAATGATGTTCATGGTCATGATTTTGGTGATGAACTATTAATAAAAGTTTCGAACCGCTTACAATCGTTAACTAAAAGTACAGATATTGTTGCACGTATCAGTGGTGATGGCTTTGCCATTTTATTAAATAATGTTGTTGATGATGAGATTATTAATAATATTATAACGCGGATATTTTCTAGTTTTAGTGAATGCTTCATTATTAATAATATTTCTATACGGTGCACACTTAGTATGGGAGTTGTACTTTTCCAAGATGGTAAAGATGATGTCAGTACATTAATTAAAAAAGCTGAGTATGCAACCACTCATGCTAAAGATAATGGAAGAAACTCGTTTAGTTATTTTACTCAAGATATGCAAAATAAAGTCTATCGTCAGTTTGTTTTGAAAAAAGCGTTGTCTGAAGCATTAAATAATAATTTACTAACAGTAGTCTTTCAGCCAATAGTATCTCTTGCTGAAGAAAAAGTTAGCAAGTTCGAAGCATTAGTTCGTTGGAAAAATGACGGTGTATGGATTTCACCAGAAGAATTTATTCCAATTGCGGAAGAGTTCTCACTTATCAAAAAACTGGGTGAATTTGTATTGGGTGAAACTTGTCGTCAACTAAACATATTGAAAAGCCAAGGCTATAATAATATTCAATTTAATGTAAATCGCTCAGTTTATGAAATACCTCTCAATAGAAGTGAAAATGATCAGTGGCTTACGGTTATAGAACAATATGGACTGAAACCCAGTGATATTTGCTTTGAGCTTACAGAAAGCGCATTAGCACCAGATAAACGAAATAATGAACGCCTTTTTAATCAATTAAAAGCTGCAGGTTGTGCTATTGCGCTTGATGACTTTGGCACAGGGTATTCTTCCTTAAGTTATTTACGTCGTATTCCTGTTGATTATATAAAAATAGACAAATCTTTTATTCAAGATATGAGTACAAATGCCGAAGAAAACATTTTAGTCTCTACAATTATTGCTATGTCAAAATCTTTGGGTAAAAAAACGGTTGCTGAAGGTGTTGAAACAAAAGAGCAGTTACAGCAACTTACTGAGTTAGGTTGTGACTTTATTCAAGGCTATTACTTTTCAAAACCTTTACCTTGTGAAGAGATTATCAACTTTTTAACTGAGTTCAAATATTAAAATGAAATGGGATAAACTCACACGTCTGTAAATCTGTTATACTTATTACAATTATAATATTCCTTATTAACTAATGACTTATGAGATTTACAATTGGCTTTAGAAAAGTAAAAGATGATGATCTAGACTTTTTATTGAAGCTTCGAAAAAAATCAATGTCAGCACATTTGGCAAAAGCTAAAATTAAGCTAACAAATGAGCAGCACCTCGAGCGAATCAAAGAGCATTACTATGATTCACATATTATTCTGCGTGATCGTAAGCCTATAGGTTTGTTAAAAATGGGAGTGATTACCGTAAATGGACCTACTAAAAGCCTTCATATTAGACAAATACAAATATTGCCTGAGCACCAAGGGGAGGGGATAGGCAGTAAAGTACTAAGCGTAGTGAAAAAAAGGGCATTGCAGCTGCAATTGCCCATAACCCTTAATGTTTTGCTAAGAAACCCCGCTCGTGGGCTTTATTTACGTCATGGCTTTCAGATTGAAGGCAAAAACAAGCTAGAATTTCAAATGCGATGTCCGCTCTCTGTTATAGCTGCCTAAGTGATAATTATCTGAGTTTGTTACATCGTTTTTAGTTTGGATATTTACCAAAGCTGCAAGCTAAAATATAAGCCCTTTATTCTTGATTAAATTTTTATCAATGCGAGAGGGAGTAATACTGCCGTTTACTAGCGGTTGTGTCGCCGTTGCTAGGGTTTTAATAACCTGATGCAAAGAGCTTAAATTTAATGATGAAATATCATCGCTAGTTTGATGATAGTGTTCATCTTTGTCTAATTGCGTGCTACTAAAACTATGTGCGGGCACCCCGAGTCTTGCCAAGGTCGCATTATCTGAACGATAGAATAAATCTTGCTCTGGGTAGGGGTCTTCATAAATTTTTTGATTCAGTTTGGCTAACGTTGTATTGAGTTGTACACCCAGATCAGAACGTTCCATTCCTGTCATCCAGAGAGTGCCAGCGCCAAACTTTGATGGTTTGCCTATCATTTCAATATTAATCATTGCTGTAATTGCTTGTGGGTCAAGTTGCTTTGAAAAGTAGCTTGAACCAAAACCGCCAATTTCTTCAGCGCTAAAAGCTGCAAACATTAATGTGCGAGCATTTTCACCTTGTTTAGCATAATATTGGGCTAAGTTGATGACTGCAGCTGTTCCGGAAGCATCATCATCAGCACCATTATAAATAACATCACCTTCGGCATTTTTGATGCCTAAATGGTCATAATGAGCAGAGTAGAGCACTATTTCATCAGGTTTGGTTTTACCGGGTAAGATTGCGACAACATTCATGAGTTCATTTTTGCTTTCTTTACTTTCACCAAATACCTTCAAACTCGTAATCTTATCTGCTGTAATTGTTGATAGCGCGAGAACAAGCATATCTGTTGATGGTTTAGTGATAGCTTCTTGTGCGAGTTTGATTGTTCCTTGCTGAAAATAATGCTGGTAACGTTCAAACAGTGCTTTATGAGAGGGATCTAATAAAACTAAATGTTTTCCTCCTTGCTTATTTATTTTGCTAATCATGGCTCGCATATCATCATCTTTATTAATGGTATGGATTGTAAAATCAGTATTTTTAACAGTATCAGTGATTTGCCATGAGAAACTTGTCACTGTGCTGGCCATAGCTAAATTCTCAGCAATAATACTTTGTCCGTTTATTGAAAACTTAAGTGTTGTCGGTGTAGTTTTAATAATTTGATATGTTTGGAAAAAACCTGCATTTGATATGTTCTTTGCGGTAATTAAACCACTTTCTTTGAAGCGTTTGGCAATATAATTTGCAGCAATGCCTATTTCAGACGAATAATTACTTCGACCCTTTAGTTCATCACTTGCTAGAAAAGATACATCTTTAGTAACTTGTGCTAATGATATTGTTTTGTTTTGGGCTGAAACAATATTGATTGTTGTTAAACAAAGCATTATAGCGGCTATTTTTATTACCAAAGGGAATGATTTTTTTGCCATATCTTATTATCTCATTGAGGCCTTTATCTTAAAAAGTGAAAATGAAGTATTATGATTTTAAAGTATGAGTTTCAATTAACAATGTTTCATCGCCAGCAGTAAGCCATAGTTGTCCATCTTGTATACTACATTGAAATTCCATATTTCTATTCAGCAACTTCACTAACTCGCTAGTTGTCGTTGTATCAAACTGCTCTATGCTTAATTTAGGGTAGTTTTGCAATGTACTTTGTGTTTGTGACCACCAAGTATTTGCACTTGAACCATAGCAGTATAGTTTGACTTTAGCCGCTTTATTACAGGCTTTTTTAATACGCTTTTCGTCTAACTGTCCTAACTCAATCCAGAGTGATATCTCGTCACTATAATTAATTTGCCAAATCGCTGCTTCATCTTCATCGCTAACACCTTTACCAAACTTTAAATCGGGATGAGCGTTTAAAATAAAGCAGATCAATCGAACCATAAGGCGTTGTTCTGTTTCTGAAGGGTGTTGCGCTATAGTAAGTTGTAATGAATCGTAATAATTTTGATCCATATTGGCGAGTTCAATATTTGCTTTATAAATGGTTGCTTTTAATGCCATGAGGTAGGTTGTCTTTACAATGTGCTTTATAAAATGTTGCGAATGATAATAACAATAAGTAGCTGGCTTGCCACTATATTTATGAAATGAATAATTAGGATAACAACTATTAATTAAGTAAATAGTTTGATTCAATGTTAAGGTACGGGTAATTATAGCCAAACTATCTCAACATGTGAGCTTATTATGTCAATTCAATCTTTTATACCACCACAACGTACATTAATGGGCCCTGGTCCTTCTGATGTTAGTCCTCGTGTATTGTCTGCTTTAGCAAGACCAACCGTAGGACATTTAGATCCTACTTTTATTGGCATGATGGATGAAGTTAAGTCATTACTACAATATGCTTTTCAAACTAAAAATACTTATACCATGGCAATTTCTGCGCCTGGCTCTGCCGGTATGGAAGCGTGTTTTGTTAACTTAGTTACCCCAAATGATACGGTTGTTGTTTGCCGCAATGGTGTGTTTGGTGCGCGTATGATTGAAAATGTAGAGCGTATTGGTGCAAAAGTTGTAGTTGTTGATGGAACATGGGGAAGAGCTGTTGATCCACAAGCATTAGAAGACACTTTACAGCAAACACCAGATGCAACTTTTGTAGCATTTGTACATGCTGAAACGTCAACAGGTGCATTATCAGACGCTAAAACACTTTGTGAAATAGCACGTAAACATAACTGTCTAACCATTGTTGATGCAGTAACTTCACTTGGTGGCGTTGAATTGAGAGTAGATGAGTGGGGCATTGACGCTGTGTACTCTGGCAGTCAAAAATGTTTATCTTGTGTACCTGGACTTTCTCCTGTTAGTTTTAGCGATAAAGCGGCTGAAATTATTAAAAATAGAGAACTACCGGTACAAAGCTGGTTTTTAGATCAGTCACTTGTTATGGGATATTGGTCAGGTGAAGGTAAACGTAGCTATCATCATACTGCACCAGTAAATTCTTTATATGCCTTACATGAATCTTTAGTCATGCTTCAAAATGAAGGGTTAGAAAACAGTTGGGCAAGACATAAAGCACAACATAAAAAATTGGCTTCTGGGTTAGAAGCATTAGGTATCAGCTTTGTTGTACCTGAAGGTGAGAGGTTGCCACAGTTAAATACCGTGCATATTCCTGAAGGTGTTGATGATGCTAAAGTTCGTCAATTCTTATTAAATGAATACAACTTAGAAATAGGTGCAGGTTTAGGCCAGTTTGCTGGTTCAGCTTGGCGCATAGGTTTAATGGGCTATGCTGCACGTAACGAAAATGTATTGTTATGTTTAGCAGCGCTTAAAGAGGCATTAGCTCAATAAGCACTGATAAAAAGTAAATAGCACTACCAAGAGCCTGTATTTTGCATACTTACCCATGGTTCTTGTGGTGCTAGTGCATCACCCTTTTGTAATAACTCAATAGAAACATTGTCAGGTGACTTCACAAAAGCCATTCTACCGCAGCGTGGTGGTCTGTTAATCACTACACCTGCATCCTGCAATTGTTGGCAAGTTTGGTAAATATCTTCCACTTCAAACGCTAAATGACCAAAATTACGGCCAGTTGAGTATTCTTCCTCTGAGCCCCAATTATGGGTTAACTCTATTTCGGCTTCTCCCTTAGCTGTTGCTAAAAAAATTAGAGTAAACTTTCCTTCTGGAACATCGTGGCGTCTGGTTTCAATAAGTCCCAGTTTGTTGATGTAAAAATCAAGTGATTGCTCAACATCATGAATTCGAATCATGGTATGTAAAAATTTCATCTATAATCCTTAATTTTTTGTATAATTGGAGATTAATTATTTAGTTTCTAGTATGTTTTAATTTGGCTTGAATAGCGAACTATTGCATGTAGAACCTATTTTGCGACAAAACTATCTAATGGTAACAATAATTCAACTGCTGTTTGAGGGTGTTGTTTTTACTCTGTTATAAAAATAGCCATTGTGATAATTACAAGTAATCTTTACAAAATAACATTGAATAAGCTAAGAGAGTTGCTAACTTACTATGGCACTATTCAGTCTTGTCTTTAAAGTCACATAGATCTTCGATAATGCATGAACCACATTTTGGTTTGCGTGCAGTACAAGTGTATCGTCCATGAAGAATTAACCAGTGATGTAAATTGTAAAAAAATTCAGTTTTTCTGGGCGTATTTTTTATTATATTTTTTTCAGTTTCTTCAACGGTTTTACCTTTGGCATAACCCGTTCTATTGGCTACTCGTTGTATATGAGTATCTACCGCAATGAAGTATTTTCCTTCATTATCTTTTAGCCAACCAAAAGCGGTATTGAGCACTACATTAGCTGTTTTTCTACCAACACCGGGCAGGGCTTCTAATGCGGCTCTATTTTCAGGTACTTCCCCGTTATGTAAATCCACTAACATTTGACAGGTTTTCATGGTGTTTTTTGCTTTGGTATTGAATAGGCCAATTGTTTTTACATAAGAGATTAGTCCTTCAAGACCTAAATCTAATATGGCCTGAGGTGTATTTGCTACAGGATATAGTTTAGCTGTTGCTTTATTTACACCCACATCGGTTGACTGTGCCGAAAGTAAAACCGCAATAAGTAATTCAAAAGGCGTAGTGAAGTTTAACTCTGTTGTAGGCTCAGGATCATTATCACGAAGTCTAGCTAGTGCTTGTAAACGCTTTTCTCTATTCATTATTATTTATTCGCTAAGTTGCTTTTTACTTGTTTCAGTTTGTTAGTTCTTTAACTTTTTGTAATTGATAAAGCTTTGAGATTCTATGAATCAAAATTTACTCTTACACGCTCAATCGCTTTCTCGGTTTCTTTCGGTTTCATTTTTTGTAAATAAGAGTCTATTGCATTTTTAAGTGCAATGATAAAACCCATAGCAATAAAAGCACCGGGAGGAAGAATAGCGAGTAAAAACTGACTATCTAAGTGAAAAACTTCAATACGTAAAACACTAGCCCAATCACCTAGTAACAAGTTTGCGCCATCAAAGAGAGTTCCTTGCCCTAGAATTTCTCTTATAGCACCAAGTACAAAAAGAACTAAAGCAAAGCCAAGCCCCATCATTAAACCATCAAAACTTGCTTGTTTTATAGGGTTTTTAGACGCATAAGCCTCTGCACGACCGATAATGGCACAGTTAGTAACAATTAAGGGTAAGAATATCCCTAACGATTGATAAATGCCAAACGTATAAGCATTCATTAATAATTGTACGCAAGTAACAAAAGAGGCAATAATCAAAACAAAAATAGGAATGCGTATTTCTTTAGGCACCCATTGGCGAATTGCTGAGACGGTTGCATTTGAGCAAACTAGAACCAATAAGGTTGCAAGGCCTAAACCTAAAGCATTGGTTACTGTAGCGGTTACAGCAAGTAAAGGACATAAACCTAAAAGTTGCACTAATCCTGGATTGTTTTTCCATAAGCCTTGTTTGGCTAATTCTTTATACTCTTCTCTACGGCTTTCTTTCGCTAAAGCAAGTTCATTATCATCTTGAGGTGGAGTATCTACTACCTCATCATTTTCATCTGATGATGTAGCTATTGATTCTGTTTTAGTGCTCATTGTTTGACTCACTTACTTTAAGACAAGCGTTAGGGCGAGTTAGTAAAGAATGTTTATTGTCTTTGAAATAAAGTAATGTTTTTTTCACGGCTTTAACAACAGCACGTGGTGTTATAGTTGCGCCAGTAAACTGATCAAATATACCATTATCTTTCGTTACTGCCCAACGACTATCGCTGTCAGACAATAGCTTCTTACCCGTAAATGTTTTTATCCAATCACTTTTTCTTAATTCAACCTTATCACCTAAACCGGGGGTTTCTTGATGCTTTAATACGCGAACACCACTGATGCTATCGTCCATATTAATCGCAATGATCAACTCAATATTACCGTTATAACCATCAGGCGCTGTACTTGTCATTGCAAAAGCAATGGCTTCGTTGTCTTGTCTGGCAATGTAAGCAGTTTGAATATTTTTATCGTTAGTTGAGTTACCAAGTAGAGGAGAGCTTAAACTAACACAATCTTGAGTAATCTCGTTATTATAACGACTTGGCTCAATAATACTGTGTAAGGTGCTTAATAATTGTTTTTGCTCTTGTGCTTTAATTTCATCTTTAGTCACTTCATTCACTAAACCAACAATAGCAGTACAAACAATTGCAAATACAGCCAGTATTTTACTATTTTTTTGCATTGGTAAACGTACGTTTGACGTTTTTTCTGGAGGTTGTGTAGTCATTACTTTGCCTCCTCTTGTTTGGTGTTAGTATGATGGCCATATGTACGAGGTCGAGTATATTGATCTATTAGCGGTGCAGCCATATTGCATAATAAAATTGAAAAAGCGATGCCATCAGGATAGCCACCAAAGGTTCTAATTAAATACACCAGTAAACCTGCTAGCGCACCAATAATAAATCTCCCTTTATTGCTAGTCGCACCGGTTACCGGATCAGTTAAAATAAAGAAAGCACCCAGCATACAGCCACCAGTCATCCAATGAAACATTGTTGAGGCGCTGCTGTCAGGGGTTATGGTATAAGCTATAAATGAACAAATAAATAAACTTGATAAAAAGCTAACAGGTGTTTGCCATGCAATTGCTTTTTTCGCTATTAAGACTAAACCACCAAGAAGAAAAGCAAAGTTTATCCACTCCCAACCAAGGGCAAAATGTTCACCAAAAACATTTTTCTCTATACTCTCAAATACGGTAAAGCCTATGCCAAGATCTGTTTTTAAAGTATCTAAAGGTGTTGCCATCGTAAAGCCATCAACACTGGTTCTAAGCTGCTCTACTGAGTAACCTTCCTTAGTAAAGCCGCTAAAAATCACATTTAATGTATTAGCGAAATCTAAATCTACTGTCATCAACGTTAATGGGGGTTGCCATGATGTCATTTGTAATGGAAATGAGATTAATAGCATCACATAAGCAGCCATGGCTGGATTAAATGGGTTATGCCCTAAACCGCCATAAAGTTGCTTTACGATAACAATCGCAAACATAGCGCCAATGATTGAGATCCACCATGGGGCGATGGCAGGTAAGCAAATGCCAAGTAATACAGCTGTTAAAACAGCACTTCCATCAAAAAGTTGCTTAGAAATGTTATTTTTATTTCTGATAGATAAAACAATAAACTCACAAAATAATGCAGTGAAAACTGCTAGTGAGATGTGAATAATATTACCCCAACCAAAAAAGTACCACTGTGCGAAAATGCCAGGTATCAACGCATATATAACTAAACGCATTAAAGCTGATGTTTCTGCTTTATTGTGATTATGAGGTGAGCTTGCTATCCAAAATGCCATAATTATGTCTATTCTTCACTATTGGTTGTAGATGCTTGTTTAGCTCTATCTAAGGCTTTAAGCTTAGCTTTTGCTACGGCTGCAGCAATACGAACTTTCTTATCATCAGCGTCAGTTGCTGTATTTTGTGCATCATCAGTCGAAATGTTTTGCTCTTCTACGCTTGATACTTCAGGGCTTGAAGAAGACTCTTTTTTTGTTGCTTTTTTAGCTTTAGCCTTGGCAACAGCCGCAGCAATACGAGCTTTCTTATCATCAGCACCAGTCGATGTGTTTTGTGCTTCTGCACTTGATACATCAGGATTTGAAGACGGCTCTTTTTCTGCCGCCTTTTTAGCTTTTGCTTTAGCGATGGCAGCGGCTACTCTAGCTTTTTTATCATCGACAACACTATCTTGAACGTTATTATCTATTGCTGGCTTAGTAGCTTGTTCATTAGCAAGTCGCTTGGCTTTTGCTCTTGCAATCGCCGCTTTCACTTGTGACTTTTCTGACTGAACATTGTTATCTTGTACTTGATTGGTTGGCTCTGCTGTCTCTGCCTTATTCTGATCTGCAGCTTTCTTAGCTTTCACTCTAGCAAGTGCTGCTGCAACGGCTGAGCTTGCTGTACCACCGTCGGCAGACTTTTTATTCATTGTGGCTTTGCGGGCAGCAGCAGCTTTTTCATGTTTTGCTTGTCGAGCTATTTTTTCTTGCTCTAAACGTAACTTTCTTGCTTCAAAGCGTGCTTTTGCTTTTTCAGACTTTATATCAAGTTGTTGTTGTTGGCGTATTTCAGCTTTGGCAACACGGTAGTATTGTACCAATGGTATTTGACTTGGACATACATAAGCACAGGCACCACAATCTATACAGTCAAATAAATTAAGCTTGGTTAATTGCTGGTGATCTTTTGCTTTAGCGCTCCATTGCATTTCTTGAGGTAATAACTGGCTTGGACAAACATCAGCACACTGACCACAACGAATACATTCAACTTCATTTGAACTGTTGTCAAAAGCACTAGGCATTTCAGTTTTACTTGGTGCTAATATACAGTTGCTTGTTTTAACAATAGGGACTTGTTCATTTAATATACTAAAGCCCATTAATGGTCCACCCATAATGACAGGGGGACTTGTTTGAAGAGAAGCTTGAGTGTTTTGATTATTGTTATCTTCATTAACAAAGCCAGCTTGTTCAAGTAAATAGCTTACTTGTGTACCTAATAAAACCCAAAAATTTTGAGGCTTTGATAACGCTTTGCCTGTTAAAGTGACTACTCGGCGAATAAGTGGAATATCGTTGATAACAGCATCGCTAATAGCGAAACATGTCGCAACATTTTGCACTACTATGCCAGAATTTATAGGTAAGGAGCCACTGTCAACTTCTTTGCCAGTTAGAATTTTTATTAATTGTTTTTCACCGCCAGTAGGGTATTTAGTAGGTAATACACAAACTTTAATTTTTTCTATATGTTTAGTTGCTTGTTGTAATGCTTTTATTGCTTGTGGTTTGTTATTTTCAATGCCAATTAAAATAAATGCAGGGTTAAGTAATTGATCTAGTATTTTGATACCGTCAACAATCGCTTCACTTTGCTCTCGCATTAATAAATCATCAGACGTAATATAAGGCTCACATTCAGCGGCATTGATGATTAAAAAGTTAATATCTGGCTTTGTATTGACTTTAATATGAGTTGGAAAGCCCGCACCGCCCATACCTGCAATACCGGCATTAGAAATTTTTGTAATAATTTCTTGGCGAGATAATTGAGAAAAGTCTTGGCATATTTCTCGTTTCTTCCAAGTGTCTTCACCGTCAACATCAATAAATAAGCAAAGTTCGCTTAAGCCTGAAGGGTGTGCAATTACTGATTTTTTAATAGCACTTATTGTTCCGCTTGTTGGCGCATGTACTGGCACTGCCATTGGATTAGAGCTTTGAGTAAGTGCTTGACCTTTTAGCACCTTATCTCCCACCTCAACAAGTAAGTCGCCTTGACGGCCAATATGCTGCTGTAAAGGTAAAACTAATTGCTTAGGTAATGAAAGCTGCTTAATAGGTTTATCTGACGTTGTCGCTTTTTGTTCAGGTGGGTGAATTCCACCGTGAAAGTGCCAGAATTTTCCTTGGTTGATGCGCTCAATAATTGATTCCATAGATTGCGGCCTCCTAACCTATTTGCTTCACAGCAATTTTATTCAAATCCCACTGCCAATTCTGAATAGTTTCAGGAGTTGGGCGCATTTCAATACAGTCAACAGGACAAGGAGCAACACATAAATCACACCCAGTACATTCGTCTGAAAGTATTGTGTGCATTTGCTTAGCTGCACCAAGAATTGCATCCACTGGGCAGGCTTGAATACACTTAGTACAGCCTATACAGTCTTCTTCAATGATAAAAGCGACTTTAGGAAGGTTACTTTGTGATGAGTCATCTTGTTCATGGTTATCATCTAACGGTTGCACATCAACACCTAGCAAGTCTGCTATTTTCTTTATAGTATCTTCACCACCTGGTGCGCATTTATTAATTGCTTCACCATTAGCAACAGCTTCAGCATAAGGTTTACAGCCGGGATAGCCACATTGGCCACATTGGGTTTGCGGGAGTAGTGCATCAAGCTGCTCTGCAATAGGGTCGCCTTCGACATGGAAGCGTATAGAGGCGTAACCAAGTAAAGCACCAAACAGTGCAGATATAACGCCTAAAACGAGTATGGCAAGTAAAATATTCATTATTATACTCATGTTACCTCGAAATATTCGTTTCAGCGAAAATTAAAAGGCTTAGGGGCAAGGCATTGATTGAAAATAATGGCTGCTCCCTTATGGAAATCAATAACGCCGTATAAAAACCTTTTAAACTCGCCCTGAGGGAATGACTGAGTAAATCATGCTCTGCGTTGCACCTTTTTTTAAGGGAACAAGCATTAATAAAAAGACGCGTCTTAATCATGGATTGCTCAGACATCCTGAAATAGATATTTTGAAGTATCATGAGTATATTTTCTGCCTTAAATTTTAACTAAACCTGCAAAGCCCATAAAGGCTAAAGACATTAGGCCTGCAGTGATCATTGCAATAGCGGCACCCTTAAAAGGTGTCGGAACATCAGCATTGGCTAATTTTTCTCGCATCGCTGAGAACATAACAAGTACTAGAGAGAAGCCAACTGCAGCACCAAATCCATAAATAATCGATTCAAAGAAATTATGCTGTAACCTTAGGTTTAATAAAGCAACACCAAGTACGGCGCAGTTTGTAGTGATTAGTGGCAGGAAAATACCTAATAATCTATATAAGCTACTGCTTGTTTTATGAACAACCATTTCGGTGAACTGTACTACAACAGCAATAACTAGAATAAAGCTCATTGTAGTAAGGTATTCAAGATTTAAAGGTATTAATATGTAAGTAGTAACTAGATAGCTTAGTAGTGAGGCTAAGGTCATTACAAAAGTGGTTGCAAATGACATTCCTATAGCTGTTTCGGTACGTGAAGATACCCCCATAAAAGGGCATAAGCCAAGAAATTGTACAAGTACAAAGTTATTCACCAGTACTGTGCCAATAAGCAGTAGAGCGTAATCAGTCATTTGAGTTATAGGTCAAGATGTTAATTATTAAAAAGCTGCCAGTATTATCCTTTTTTTTCTACCATATAACAACACTAGTGTGAACAGGTGTTGTTATTAACTGCTTTTATAGACACATTAATATCAAGCTTTATTCATGCTTCAAAGAATGAGTAATGCGAGCTGATTATAATTGTGCAGGTTTACCAATATAAAACCCTTGGCAACCATCAATAAATAGCTTCTCTAAAGTATGTTTTTCTTCCTGGCTTTCTACACTTTCAGCTAAAACATTAATGCCTAGTCTATGGGCTAAATCGACCATAAGGCGTAAGAAATATTGATTGTTTTTATCGTTATCAATGTTTCTCGTGTATGAACCATCCATCTTGATGTAATCAGGTGTTAAATCTCTGAAAAACTTAAAGGATGTTAAACCCATTCCGAAACGTTCAACGGTTATTCTTGAACCGACACGATGTAACATATCAATTAAACGTTTACTCGCTTTAATATTCTGTTGTAGTCCCGCTTCTGTTATTTCAAAAATTAATCGAGTTGAGACTTTAGGCTCACGTAATAATTTACGCTCTAGCCAAATCATAAAGTGTTCATCGTTAACACTTCGCGAACTAATGTTGATACCGAAACTATGATCAAGCATGTTTTTGTTCATAATTTCTTGAATGGCTTTTTCAATAATAAGCTTATCGATAGCGACTATTTTATCAAGCTTTTCAGCCATAGCGATAAAAGATGTTGTTGGTAAAACATCATTATTAGAATTGATAAAACGAGCCAATATCTCGCTGTAAGCCTTATTGTTTCTACCATTAGGTTGTATGGGTTGTAGTAATAACGAAATTCGTTGGTTTTCTAGTACACTGTCTATTTCTTGTCGCCAATTTTGATTGCCATAATTGGCACTATTGCTTGCTAAAATATCGGTATCTTTTTGCGAATACCAAGCATTAGCTCCTTTAGTTTGAGCAACACTCACGCCAGTATCAGCTAAAGCAAGCAATTCGCCTAAGGACTGTGTTTTATTAAAATGGACAATGCCAGAATAAGCTACTGAATCAAGATCGGCTGTTTGCTGATAATTATTAAATAAAACGCTTAGTTCTGTAGAGAACTCTTCCGCTTGTTTTAACTCAACGTTTGGTAAAAAACAGGCAAAATCAGAACTGTTTAATCTAAATGCTTTACCACCTGAATACTTGAGTAGAGCTTTTTCAAGTAGTTTGGCAATATGACTTATATAGTTATCACCTTCTTTATATCCGTGTATTTTGTTTATCGTTTGCAGTTCTGAACAGCGAGTAATGATTAGGGAACCAAATTTGACAGGGCTATCTTGTGTTACTTGCGTTTCATAGAATTGTACAAAGCGATTACGATTATCAAGTTGAGTTAAGGGATCAACATAAGCTTCTTGTTCTAAAATATTGGTATTATCAACTTGTTGCTTAATCAATCTTTTAATATCAATAATACCTTGTTTAAGTTCAGGTATTTCTAATATATTGTTATGAGGTTCTGAGGTTTCAGCTGCAAGTAAGTTATCTTGATTGATTGAAGAGAATTCAGCTTTAATTTGATTACTAATTGCGTTGAAAACAGTTTTATGTCTTTTAGTACTCATAAATGTAGCAAAAAACACCAAGATGATTGATAAAATAATTGTCGCTAATATAAAGCCAACGATTAAATTATATTCACCTGAAAAATCAAGCTGATATTTAATTGCTAAATCTAATTCTTCTATTACTATGTTTTTAGGTTTGGGTGTAGTGATAGATAGCGAGAATCCACTATCTACATTACTATAATTAAATAATTGCTTACCAGTCTCGGTGGATATAATTAAAGCTTTGTAAGAAGTGACTTGTTGAAGTCTTGTCGCAATGCTTTGAATTGAAGTAGCATCAGCAGCTTTTTTCGAAGAGTTTTGGGAAGTTGCTATTTGATTTGTTAATACATTAATGAGCTTGCTATGTTGACTGGCTTTACTATCAAGCATCGAGTGTAACATTGACAAGGAAATAGCACTGATAGAAATAATGAAAATCAGCGCAAGAGTTAAGTTTCTTAGTAATAATTGAGAATAAGTATACATGTCGAGTTAAATTGCTCCGCAAAAAATTGATCTCTGTAATTCAGTTAAGCGACATAAGTTGAATTACTATTAACGGTAATGAAAGTGTTTATAACACGATTTTTTGGGCTATACTAATTGATTGTAAAGCATAAGTTAATTTTTACCATTAATTCTAGATTTTAAGGTTAAATAATTTAGCCTTTCTTTCGCTATATTGTCTTTTCAAGCTTGCGCTTATAATTTTGTCACTATATAATCTGCGGTGCTTAGTTTATGCCTGTTGGCATATTAAGTATGGAATAAGATGTCACTGAAGATTTCTCTGTATTTGAACAGATAACTCTATTCTTATTGCAAGTATTAGTATTGGTCATTATCAATGATTAGATATTAATATGGGGTCAGTGATATAGGCCCCAATGATGGGGCTTTTTTGTTTGTGGCGTTTGTTAAAATCGCTATTTTCAAGATATACAGCAAAATAACGCTGGGCTATAAGCCCTTTTTTTATACCTGAAATTTTATTTTAAAAGAAATAGTTAATTTGTTTTTAGCTCTTTCTTATCCTAACAGGAGAACACGATTGGCTAAATTCGAACAAAAATTAACTGATATGCTTCGACCCGCAGTGGGCGAAACAGGTAAAGAATTACTCGGTGTTGAGTTTATTAGTGCTGGTAATAATTCAGTTTTACGTTTGTTTATTGACCATGAAAATGGCATCAATGTTGATGATTGTGCAGAAGTAAGTCGTCAAGTGGGTGCTATTTTAGATGTAGAAGATCCAATAAGTAGTGAATATAACTTAGAAGTTTCCTCACCGGGTGTTGATAGGCCACTATTTGAGTTGGCGCACTTTAAAGCGGTGGTAGGTGAAACTGTTAATGTTAAGTTATCAATGCCTTTAAATGGTCGTAGAAAATTTAAAGGCACATTGACTGCGATAGAAAACGACACATTAATAGTAGAAGTAGATGGCATAGATTACGAACTTGTTATCAACAATGTAGACAAAGCAAACCTTGTCGCGAAATTATAAAAAATTAAGTAAAAATAAATATTTAAGTTTAATAGAAGTAACTATTTAGCTTTTCATTGTGTTATTCGGTTATTAAAAATTGATTAATACGAAAACTAGATAAATATTTACCTAAAAGTTAAGGCTAAAGAAACATGAGTAAAGAGATATTACTGGTTGTTGATGCTGTATCAAATGAAAAGGCATTACCACGTGAAAGTATTTTTGAAGCAATGGAGATTGCTTTAGAAACTGCGACCAAGAAAAAGTATGAAGGCGATATTAGCGTTCGTGTTTGTATTGATCGTATTAGCGGTGAATTTGATACTTTCCGTCGTTGGTTGGTCGTTGAAGATAGCAATGAACCAATGGAAAACCCTTATGCTGAAATTGGTTTAGCGGCGGCTCAGTATGATAATCCTGAATTAAATGTCGGTGATTATTCTGAAGACCAAATTGAATCAGTAACGTTTGATCGTGTAACCACACAAACCGCTAAGCAAGTTATTGTTCAGAAAATTCGTGAAGCAGAACGTGCTTTAGTTGTTGATGCTTATCAAGATCAAGTTGGCGAATTAGTGACTGGCGTAGTTAAAAAATCTAGTCGTGAGAGTGTTATTCTCGATTTGGGTAATAATGCTGAAGCTGTTATTTACCGTGATGATATGTTGCCACGTGAAACTTTCCGTCCAGGTGACAGAGTACGTGGTTTACTGTATGACATAAAAGCTGAAGCCCGTGGTGCGCAATTATTAGTGAGCCGTACTAAGCCAGAAATGCTAATTGAACTATTTCGCGTTGAAGTGCCAGAAATTGGCGAAGAAATGTTAGAAATTAAAGGCGCAGCACGCGATCCTGGTTCTCGCGCTAAAATTGCTGTGAAAAGCAATGATAAGCGTATTGACCCAGTAGGTGCATGTGTAGGGATGCGTGGTTCACGTGTTCAAGCCGTTTCAGGTGAGTTAGGCGGTGAGCGTGTTGATATCGTGTTATATGACGACAACGTAGCGCAATATGTAATAAACGCTATGTCTCCAGCTGAAGTTGCTTCAATCATTGTTGATGAAGACAAAGGCACGATGGATATCGCTGTTGATGAAGGTAATTTAGCGATGGCTATTGGCCGTAGTGGTCAAAATATTCGTTTAGCAAGTCAATTAACTGGCTGGGAACTAAACGTAATGACTGTTGCTGATATGAAAGAGAAGCATCAAGCGGAGAATGATAAAGTACTAAACTTATTCATTGATAAGCTAGACCTAGATGAAGATTTTGCGACACTGTTATCTGAAGAAGGTTTTACTTCATTAGAAGAAATAGCTTATGTACCAGCAGAAGAAATGCTTAAAATTGACGGTTTAACTGAAGAAATCGTTGAAGAATTAAGAGCTCGCGCTAAAGAAGCGTTGACAACACAAGCGCTTGCGAGTGAAGAAACGCTAGAAGGTGCAGAGCCTGCGGCAGATTTATTAGCCCTTGACGGTTTAGAACGTCATTTGGCATTTGTTTTAGCAAGTCGCGGTGTGAAAACATTAGAAGACTTAGCAGAACAAGGTATCGATGAAATAAGCGATATTGAAGAATTAACTGAAACCAAAGCGGGTGAGCTAATTATGGCTGCACGTAACATTTGTTGGTTTAACGAAGAATAATTAACACCGGGAGAATAGTGTAAATGGCAGATATAACTGTAGCAGAGCTTGCCAAGGAAATTGGTACACCGGTGGATCGTTTAGTGAGCCAATTGGCTGACTCAGGCGTGAATAAATCGGCAACCGATGCTATTTCGCAAGACGAAAAAGAAGCGTTGTTAGGTCACTTGAAAAAGCAACATGGCGATAACTCAGCAGCAAAGCCGAGCAAATTAACTTTAAACCGTAAAACTAAGTCAACCTTGACGATGGGACACGGTAGCAAGAGTAAATCGGTTAATGTTGAAGTACGTAAAAAACGCACTTATGTAAAACGAAGTGATTTAGAAGAACAACAAATGGCAGAAGCAGCAGCGAAAGCTGAAGCAGAAGCAGCAGAAAAAGCAGAAGCATTAGCAGCACAAAAAGCTGAAGCGGCTGCAAAAGAAGCTGAAAACGCCAAAGCAGTAGCAGCAGCAAAAGCTGAAGTTGAAGCTGAACGTAAAGC
>OJGT01000092.1_pt1 | contig 19411 bp, 14 predicted proteins | sample 1595031 | NCBI WGS metagenome assembly OJGT01 (sample SAMN05416857, study PRJEB24817) | seawater metagenome | isolation source: Sea water | place: Canada:Atlantic | collected 2013-11 | reverse complement strand
GTGGGCTCGGAGATGTGTATAAGAGACAGACTTATACCTATTTAATTAAGTTTGTGATTTTGTTGTACGTAGGAAAAATATTTCATGACAAGCTGAACACTGCCCCTTAATTTTTAAGCAAAAAAAAGCCCTGTAGTAAACTACAGGGCAAACTTTAGCTAGGTTCAGCTAAAATCAAAGGGAATCTCGTCAACTGACTTATGATGCTCATAAAATCACAGGTAAGCACAGTGTAAAAAGAATTTTATAATAAACATGTTTGTGATTGCACCACCGTGATTGCAATCACGTTAACAATATCGTTAATACCGCAACCGCGAGAAAGATCATTAGCAGGTTTTCTAAGCCCTTGTAAAATAGGACCAATAGCATCAGCCTTGCCGATACGCTCTGCCAATTTATAACCGATATTTCCTGCTTCTAAATTAGGAAAAACTAACACGTTGGCACGGCCATGAGTAGCAGGGTTCTCTACTTTCTTTTCTGAAATAGCTGCTACAATAGCAGCATCAAGCTGTATATCACCATCAATGGCTAATTCAGGCGTTATAGCTTTTACCTTCTCAGTTGCAGAAACCACTTTATCAACCGAGGCATGCTTTGCACTGCCGCTAGTCGAAAACGATAACATCGCCACACGAGGTTCTTCGTTTAACAGTGTTTTGGCGCTATAGGCTGCTGACAAGGCTATTTGAGCCAATTGTTCGCTATCAGGATCGATCACTAAACCACAGTCAGAAAAAATAACGCCGCCTTTTAAGTCATGAAAAGGCTGACATAACATCATTAAAAAGAAACTAGATACCATACTGGCCGATTTATCCATACCAATAATTTGAATAGCACTGCGTACTACATCACCTGTTGTGTATACTGCGCCATTTACAGAGCCGTCGGCATCACCAAGGTGCACCATCATTTGCGCATAATAAAGTGGATCTTTAATTAACTCCGCAGCCTTTTCTTCTGTCATTCCCTTGGCTTTACGCATTTCAAATAAATTAGCAGCATAACGGCCTGCTTTAGGTGAATCACTTGGGTCGATTAACGTCACTGAATCTAACGAAATACCAAGCGCTTCAGCTTTAGCATTTATTGTTGCAACATTTCCCAATAAAACGATAGTTGCAACACCTCTATTTGTCGCCTCCTGAGCCGCTTCAATAATACGAGGATCTTCACCTTCAGCAAGTACAATATGTCGTGGAGCTTCACTAGCGCGCTTAAAAATGTTGTTGAGTGCTTTCATTAATGATTAACCTAAATAATGGAGATAAATAACAAAATCGCTTTGAATAAAACACTGTTCATCAGCAAGCTATACAAAACGTTCTTTAGTAAAAATACAGTTACAAGTTGAATATAATCTGAAGGCTCGAAAGCCTTCAGATTAACAAGTCAAATTACAATGACTTTATTAGGCCTTATACGAAATCTTTATATTTTTCAAGATGACGGATAGGTTTAGCTAGTGCATCACGACGGAACGGGTCACCTAATTCACGTGTACACATGATTTCAATAACGGTAGTTTTACGCTCGTCCATTTGTTGACGGATAGCTTCTTTCAGTGCAGGACCGATGTCTTCTAGTTTGTCAACAGTTACGCCTAATGCGCCCATTGAACGTGCAATTTCTGCGAAGCTAGGGTTTTCTAATTCACCCGCAACGAAACGACGGTTGTAGAAGTCAACTTGGTTTTTCTTCTCTGCGCCCCATTGACGGTTATGGAATACGATTGAAGTCATTGGAATGTCTTCACGTACACAAGTCATAATTTCCATCATTGACATACCCCATGCGCCGTCACCAGCGTAAGAGATACCTGGACGTTCAGGAGCCGCAACTTTAGCACCAATCATTGTAGGTAGTGCGTAACCACAGTTACCAAATGACATTGCTGCAAAGAATGAACGAGGACGTTCAAAACGTAAGTAGCTGTTTGATACTGAGTTGATGTTACCGATATCAGTAGAAACCATTACGTCTTCTGGCATTGCTTTTTCAAGCTCACGTAATACTTGACGTGGGTGTAACCAGTTGTCTTCTTCGCCGTTTTGCTCAGCAATCATTTCTAGTGAGTAGTCATCTTTCTCATGAATCCACTCATCAAGCTCAAGTTCCCATGCAGCTTTTTCAGCGGCGATAGCTTCAGCACGCTCAGCCATGTTATCAACACACTTAGGTTTTAAATCTTTAAGTAATGTCATTAATGCTTGGGCTGCTGCTTTCGCATCACCACAAATAGCCACATCAACTTTCTTAACTAAACCAAGCATTTTCGGATCACAATCAACTTGGATGATTTTGGCATTTTTCGGCCAGTAATCGATGCCGTGTTGAGGTAAAGTACCGAACGGCCCTAAACGTGTACCTAATGCTAATACAACATCAGCTTTAGCAATAGTATTCATGCCTGCTTTAGAGCCTTGGTAGCCTAAAGGACCACACCACATTGGGTGAGATGCTGGGAATGAATCGTTGTGTAAGTAGCTATTTACTACTGGCATGCCAAGCATGTCAGAGATTGCGATTGCTTCTTCATAAGCATCACCTTGAACAACACCACCACCAGAAACCATTACTGGGAACTCAGCATTTGCTAATAATTCAGCTGCTTCTTGAAGTGATACCGCACCACCAGCAGAACGCTCAATGCGAATTGGTGTAGGGATTTCACATTCAATATCGCCGTAGAAGTTATCACGAGGAATGTTTAATTGCGTAGGACCATTTTCTAACATCGCACGGTCAAAACAACGTGCAGTAAGCTCAGCCATACGAGTATTGTTAACAACACTTACTTGGTATTTAGTGATTGTTTCAAAAAATGGTAATTGCTCAGCTTCTTGGAAACCACCAAGACCTTGAGAGTTAGTACCCGTTTCAGGCGTGATACATACTACTGGCGAGTGAGCCCAGTAAGCAGCAGCAATTGCTGTAACAAAGTTAGTAATACCTGGGCCATTTTGTGCAATACAAACACCATGACGACCAGATACACGAGAATAACCGTCAGCCATGTGGCCAGCGCCTTGCTCATGTACAGTAGGAATTAAACGAATTCCTGCTGGTGTAAAAATATCCATTGCATCCATAAATGCACTACCCATGATACCAAAACTATCAGTTACGCCATTGGCAACTAAAGTTTCGACCATTGCTTCACTTGGAGTCATACGAGCCATAATTTTCTTCCTCATTATTTATAAATAAGTGATAACCGGTGTCACCACTCACAACAATTAAACTAAATGATTTACCTAAAAGGTGAATCTAAACAATTAAGCGTTTGCTGGATTGTAAGGTGTGAATTCACGACCTAAAGCAATCGCAACTTCTTCACTGGTGATATTTCCAGCGTGAACATTTAAGCCGTTGGCTAAATGTGCATCACGTTGGATAGCTTCTTCCCAGCCTAAATCAGCTAAAGATACGATGTACGGCAACGTAGCATTATTAAGTGCCAATGTTGACGTACGTGCAACAGCACCTGGCATGTTAGCAACACAGTAATGAACAACATCATCAACGATGTAAGTTGGGTCTTGATGCGTTGTTGCGTGAGAAGTAGCAAAACAGCCACCTTGGTCAATTGCAACATCAACTACAGCAGAGCCTGGCTTCATGCGAGAAACCATTTCAGCTGTCACTAGTTTCGGTGCAGCAGCGCCTGGAATTAATACACCACCGATAACTAAATCAGCAGATAGTACGTGCTCTTCTAAAGCAGCCTTACTTGAATAAACCGTTTGAAGACTAGTACCAAATTCTGAAACTAGACGACGTAATACATCAACACTGCGATCCAAGATGACAACTTGAGCACCCATACCTATTGCCATACGTGCAGCATTACTACCTACTACGCCGCCGCCAATAATGGTAACTTTTGCTGGTTCAACACCTGGTACGCCGCCAAGTAACATACCGCGGCCTTCTTTAGATTTTTCAAGACAAGCAGCACCCGCTTGAATCGACATACGACCAGCAACTTCAGACATTGGAGCTAGTAACGGTAAGCCACCGCGTGCAGAAGTAACTGTTTCATAAGCAATACAAGTGGCACCACTTGCTTGTAAGTCATCTGTTTGCTCTGGATCAGGAGCAAGATGAAGATAAGTAAATAACAATTGGCCTGGACGTAGCATTTTACGTTCAACTGCTTGCGGCTCTTTTACTTTAACAATCATGTCAGCTTCAGCAAAAATTTCTGCTGCTGTGGCTGCAATAGTTGCACCCGCAGCCTGATAGTCAGCATCACTAAAACCAATACCGGCACCGCCGTTAGCTTCAACAACAACCTTATGGCCGCGGCTGGTAAGTTCTAGTACACTCGCTGGTACCATACCAATGCGATACTCGTGGTTTTTAATTTCTTTTGGTACACCGATTAACATATTAGCGCTCCTATCTTCTGTTTGTATTATTATTAAATTGATATTTATTTCTGTCACCTGAACCAGCATGTAAAGCTAAGTTGCAAGAACCGAAAACGTGATTACAAGATAGGATGATGGCCCTAATCGCAATAGAACCAGATCAAAGTCACCAATACAGCCAGAATTACAAAAGTAACAAACAACCAAAATAACCTTTTAATACAACAGATTACAAAGTGGTGCCAAAATAAAAAAACAGATACCTCCAGATACATGCAGCTCTTTATTTTTAAGCTTCATTGTTCTAGAGAGTCAAATCACAATCATGTTTCTTATCCAAAAAGGAAAATCAGCGCCATAATTCCTTGATGAAATAATCAAATAAATAATAAGTAGATGATTTTATGAGTAGTGGGCAATATAAAGATGAGTAATATAAAGGTGAGTAATATAAAACTGTAGGTAAGAAATTGCCTGCATAGAGAGTTCTTATTTGCAGGCAACATTATTAGGTAATAATCAGAATAGGTTTCTAGCTTAAACCATTGAGCGAATTAGCTCGGCTAACTTCTTAATTCCCTCATCAATTCGGTCAGTGGGTATGGAAGAAAAACCAAGGCGGAAATAATTTGTTGGAGGTGAGTCTTCAAGGAAGTGGATAGTTCCTGACTCAATCAATATGCTTTCCTCCATCGCCCGTTTTTGCAATTCAACAGCATCAAGACCTTCTGGACCTTTAACCCAATAACAAGAGCCGCCAAATGTAGGTTGAGTATGGGATTCTGGCAAGTATTTTCTTAAAGCAACATCCATGGCACGCCAACGAGTTTGAAAGTTACGGGTAATATTCATAATGAGTGACTCGTGATAGCCCCGCTCAATAAATAAAGCGATAGAACGCTGATTATTGGCCGCTGGATGTCTAACAATCAGTCGGCGTAGTGCCCGAACTTCTCTAATTAACTCAGCAGGTCCCACCAAATACCCCACCCGTAACCCCGGTGCCAGTGTTTTGGATAAACTGCCAATGTATAAAACCCTATCATTAGTATCTAAACTTTTGAGTGCCGGTGTCGGGTTTGACTCAAAATTAGTTTCGCTTTCATAGTCATCTTCAATGATAATAAAATCATCTTTATCGGCTTGTTCAAGCAATTGATAACGTCGCTCTATCGGCATTGTTACTGTTGTTGGGCACTGGTGGCTTGGCGTGGTATAAACCAAATCGCAGCCTTTAAGGTGCTCGCCAACGAGCATACCATCGTCATCCACTGGAATGGGCTTTACTATCGACGGATTTAATTTTGCGATATTACGTATATCAACATAGCCCGGTGTTTCTAGGCCTATTGTGCTTTCCTTATCTAACAACAATCGCGCCAACATATATAATGCTTGCTGAGCGCCGACAGTAACCAGTATCTCATCTTCTGATGCCCAGACACCGCGTCTTGGTAATAAGCGCGTTCTGATTTGTTCAACCAATAACGGATCATCAGTATCCATGCGGTCTCCAGCCCATTCAGTAATTGACGGACCGCTCACCGCATCTCTGCAACACTCACGCCAGTTGACCGTTGGAAACATAGAGGTATCAAATTGACCATAATTAAATGGGTAAGTATACTTTTGCCAGTCGCGCGGTTTAACAATATTGGTTTGGTTGCTCGGGTTGAGTTTAAAGTGTTGTTCCCAGTTAGGTGGATTATGTCCGACAATTTTACAGGTTTCTTGTTTAGCTGAATCTAATTTAACCTGCCCCGTTAAAATATCGGGATTAACATAATAACCACTTCTTTCACGAGCAATTAAATAACCATCATCTAATAAATGCTCATAAGCCAACACAACAGTATTACGCGCAACGTTAAGTTGCTGAGACAATTTCCTGCTTGATGGTAAGGCTTGTTCAAGCGGAACATTTCCATTCAGTATGGCCGATGCAATTTGCTCCCTTAATTGCTGCTGTAAGCTTCCACCCTGGCCGGGTGTCAAATGAAATAACTGAAACATAGTTTACCTTTATAATTATAATTATATTTATATTTTCATTGATACCAATCAACATAAATAACTGAACAGCTTAAGCAATTAATAATTTCATATCATGTCGTAAATTTTTAAGTGATGAGAACTCATTACTAAAATTTATATTTTTATCTCAATGAGATTTTGCTAAGAACCTGAATAATTATCTATCCTAACGGATATTTTAGTCGTACTTTAAAGCTAGCTTGTTAAATATAACAACAAAACTTTAAACGATACTTTCAATTCTTGTTTGTCGGTGTCGAATTAAATTTTAATCTCTTGTTTAATTTATTTTAAATAATCAATTTAGCTCATGTAATGAGTGTAGCAATGTTTACCAATGTATCAAACAACTAGCAATAAAGAAAACCCATAAATGATGTGACTAAATAGCTCCATTTGAGAAGCTATCTCTGGCTCTATAATATATACGTGAACACCCTTGTCTAATTTATTAAGCGAGCTCAAAAACTCTCTGCTAGCTATAGACGAAACGAGTTAATTTTTATATTCGTTTATTGCATTTTTTCTACTTGAACAATAGCTAAAACATCATTTTTATCTTTTTTATTTTGTCTTACCATGACAACTAATTTCGCTGAAATCAAACGTGCATCATGCCCTACTTCTATCATTTTATGTTTCTAATCGTTAGAAGTGCTACATGCTGCAAAGATTATTGTCTTGGCTTACCTTTGAAAAACCAGTAAAGAAAGTCATTGGGTGTCATTTCAATAGCCAACTGCATTTTTATTGCGATAAGTACAAACTTGAACAACTTCTTTTGCTAGATCAACATCAGCTTTAATACGACTTATATCAAGTGCCCTTTAATATATTTCTGTGGGAGCTTTTGTATTACCTCACATTATAGGATGCGGTGGAATAAAATGATGTATTGGAATTTAAAGCAACGATGTTATTGGCGTATTTAGTCTATTTAGAATGGTCACATATTTATTAATATGGGTATTAGTAAGCATATACTCTGCACTAATTAAATTGACTGCGGCCTATAAAAAAAAAACAACTGGTCCTTACTTAAAAATAACATACAGGTTGCAATATCACAGAATTTAACTTTACTCCAGAGGACAACAATAATGTACGTATTAATGGATATCATGGTTTCACCCGGAGGCATTGGTACATCTGTATCTCCATATGTCGCTATGTGTCAGAAGATTTTTGAAGAAGCCGGACTTACTCACACCATGCATGGCTTTGGTACAAATGTGGAAGGCGAATGGGAGGAAGTAATGGCTGCAGTAAAACGTTGTCATGATGACCTTCATCAAGCTGGTGCTGTGCGTATTACCAGTCATATGAAACTTAGCACTCGTATCGATAGAGACCAAACTATGAATGACAAAGTCAGCAGTGTTCAAGAAAAACTAATATAGAAATCAAATTGATATGCAAATATTAGCTCAACAATTAAATGCCAATTGAATTCATGAATTCAATTGGCATTAGAAATGACGCTTAGAAAAAATAAACCTAGTCATGGTTAAGATGTAATAGCAGGCTAGAGTTTTTATAAACGCTTCACAACATATTAATTGAAAATACGCCTGTCACACTAGAAAAACAAGGTGACAAACGTATTAATTAACATTAAGCGTTTGGTGTTACTTCTGCCATTGCATTGTCAATTGCATCAACGATATTGTCGATATCAGCACGAGTTGCAATAAGCGCAGGGCTCAAACAAACTGTATTGTTGTATTCTTTAAATGAACGGTTAGTACGGCCAATGATTACACCATTTTTCATACAGTGTGCACCAATTGCCATCGCAACACCTTCATCTACTGGCTCTTTAGTTACACGATCTTTAACCATTTCAAAACCAGCGAATAAGCCTTTACCACGTACATCGCCAATGATGTCATACTTGTCTTTTAATTGATTCAAGCGCACCATTAAGTGCTCGCCTTGCTCATTTACGTTATCAAGTAACTTTTCATCTTCAATAATTTGCATGTTAGCCAATGCAGCAGCAGGACCAGCTGTACAACCACCAAATGTAGAAATATCACGGAAGTAATCCATACGTGGGTCTTCTGGATCTTTAAACTGGTTGAATAAATCTTCGGTCATTACCGTACATGAAATAGCCGCGTAACCTGAGGCTACACCTTTAGCCATAGTAACCATATCAGGCTTAATTCCATAATGTTGGTAACCAAACCATGTACCGGTACGGCCTAAACCACAGACCACTTCATCTATGTGTAATAATATGTCGTACTGCTTACAGATTTCTTGTACACGATCCCAGTAGCCCGCAGGTGGCTCAATTACACCACCACCAGCAGTGATAGGCTCAAGACATAATGCACCAACGGTTTCAGGACCTTCAGCAAGAATAACTTTTTCAATTTGGTTAGCTGCCCAAACACCATAGTTTTCAGTGTCTGCGTCTTCTTGAGGACGGTATTCACAACAATGTGGTACTTCAACAAAACCAGGTGTAAATGGACCATACTGGTTCTTACGCTCGTACTGACCCGTAGCGCTTAATGCCGTAATAGTTGTACCGTGGTAATCACGCTCACGGAATAAGATTTTATGCTTTTGACCGCCATTTTTCTTCGCTGCTAATTGACGAACAATTTTAAATGCTTTTTCGTTTGCTTCAGAGCCTGAATTTGAGTAGTAAACACGGCTCATACCTGGCATTTTTTCGATTAGCTTTTCTGCAAACTGTGCTGCTGGTACATTACCAGCCGTTTGTGCAAAATAGTTTAAGGTTACTAATTGATCTCTTACTGCATCAGCAATTTCAGTGCGACCATAGCCAACGTTAACAGTCCAAACCGCACCAGATACAGCGTCAAGGTATTCGTTACCTTTCGCATCCCATACACGCATACCTTCGCCTTTAACGATTACCATTGGGTCACTTTCTTCAAATGGCTTATGTTGCGTTAGGTGATGCCAAACGTGGTTACGATCTTTGTTGATTACGTCTTGTGCATCAAACTTATTGGTGTTATCAGTCATATTTATCTCCTGCAAAATCCAGTTATTTGGTTAAAGGTACTGAAAAGTTTATCCAGATACTTTTTCATCTTTTAAATTTGAATATTCATTGACTCGTTATGTCATTCAAAATATTTACCGCTAAACAGACATGCTCTGCTCGCTTGCCTATGCCACTTAAATTACTGTGCATTGGCAAATATCAGTTAGAACCAGATCTTTAACAGATTTGATGCCAGACATTTCAACAATCATCTGGACTCACTCATGTAAACATTTTGGACCTTACGCAAAATCACTGACTTTCACAGTATGAATAAGGTTCAAAAAGGAGAATAATTAAACAACCTGAACATTTTGGAAGGAATTAAACACTTTATCTCAATCGAATAACTAAACTAATAACTATATATCCAATGGAGAAGACAGTGACTATAACAAATAAAAAGTTATCTACGAGCTTAATACTAACGGCAACCCTTGGCGCATCAATGAACATGGCATGGGCAGCTGAATCACTTGAAGATCGCATTAAAACGTTAGAAACTAAACTAGCCAATAAATCAGAAATCAAGTCAGATAGCGCCATGAGCGCTAAGCTTTACGCTACCGTTCGCCCAAGTTTGACTTATTTTGACAAAGGCGATGATAACAGCGTTGAAGTGACCGACTTCTTATCATTTGCGGGTCTTTATACTGAAGCTGATTTAGGCAATGGCTTGACAGCAATTGCACACGGCGAATGGGGCTTTGATATCTCACAAAACGGCGATTTTGGTAAAGCACGACGCGCATCAGTTGCACTAGCAAGTGATTCTTTTGGTAAAATTGCCTTTGGTAAAGACCGCGCCGTAGATTATTTACTTCACGCTACACACGTTGATATCTTCAACCATCGTGCATCACCATTTGCTTATGACCAAATAACATCAGACGGTTTTTTCACTGCTAACCAAGTAACTTACGCAAACACATGGGATAGCATTACTTTCATGGCTGGCTTTAAGTTCGCAAAAGGCGATGACGAAGATTATGCAAAACAATCAATTGCAGGTTTAAGCTACGATGCTAATGGTTTACATTTAGCAGCAAGTTTTAAAGCACGCGATAACGCCGATGCTGTTGCAGTTTCTTATGCACAACAAATCACTGATGACTTCTATTTAGCCGCTGTTTACCAAGACATCGAAGATGGCGACTCATTAGACATTTCAATGGCCTACAAATTAGCAGGCCCATACAAAGTGAAAGCCGGTTACTTCAACTATGATGATGGTGTTTCAGGTAACACATCAGGCAACAATGATGGTTTTAACCTAACGCTTGAGCGTCAATTCACACCTAAGTTACGTACTCATGTTGAAATATTAACGAAAGACTTTGAAAATGGTGAAGATGAAGTTGCATTCGCAATTGGTATTAAATATGACATAGCCGTTACTTGGAAGTCGTAAGCATTCTAAGTTCTAAATAGTTATTAAGGCTACCTAGCAAGTATTCGAACACCAAATAAAATGCTAGAAGAGTATTTCTAAAAGAAATAGAACTGAATAACATTCAAAATAAACTGTAGTAGCTCAGACCTAACCTGACAGTTACCCGATTTTTAGGGTATCTTGTCAGTTTAGGTTTGAGCTAAATTATTTTCAGCCCAAATCAATTTTCAATAAACTAAAGCTTCTAGCGGAGTTCGTCCACAGCACTTTTTACCTTGATGAGCTCGTTCATTGTTTTAATAATCTATCCATTCATCTGGATCTTTTTTCGATTCCTCCTTCGTTGAGTAGGTTTTTTTCTAAACATTATTTGATAAAACTCCTTTAAGATAGTTTTGCAGAACCGTTCACAGAGCCCATTTTTTATGGTGACACCGCTTTTATTTTCGTATGTTCAATATCTAGATATAGCAGATGATCACGATAATCTACACGTCCCAACACTCTGTAATCCTGTCAGTTAATATACCTAGTATTGGTAGCTCGTGTGCTTCGAAATAAGGTATGTTGTTAAACGTTTACCATTGACCTTTTCCATATTGTCTATATTGCGCATCTTGAGTTTGAGTTAACCTTTTTTACGGCAACCAAGTAAGCACCTTGTTTTTTGATATTTTATTAAATGAAACCCCATAGCGACACAAGTTACACTTTAAAAACAATATGTTATGTTGGACCAACTGTTTCAGCTGCATTGTATCCATTCGTTTTCTCACTACTAGATTAAATTTACTATAAATAAATCGCTAATTAAAAAATTAGTCTAGTCCATTTGATTTCGGAGATACCAATGGCTCATACCGAAAAACAGTCTTTAACCCCAACCTCTGCATTAGTGGAAAAATTTACCACACTAATGCCAGGATTTTTACTTTGTTTAGTTATTGGCATGTCTGCTAAATTTATTTCAGAGCACCATGGCGGCCCAACCATTCTTTATGCGTTGTTAATGGGGATGGCATTAAACTACCTATCAACCGATGGTCGATGCGTTGCTGGAATTCAGTTTGCTGCCAAATCGGTACTACGCTTTGGCATTGCATTGCTTGGCGCCAGAATCACTATCGAACAATTGATGAGCCTTGGCATTACACCAATAGTGATTGTTATTATTGGCGTTCCTGCTACTATTTTCTTCAGTTACATGCTTGGCAAATGGCTTAAATTAGGTAAAGCTCAAAGTATCTTAGCTGGTTGCTCAGTGGGTATTTGTGGCGCATCAGCAGCACTAGCTGTATCTGCCGTATTACCAGAAGATAAAGAATCCGAAAAAAATCTTATATTTACTGTTATCTGTGTAACAGGATTAAGTACTGTGGCGATGATTCTTTATCCATTACTTGTTCCTATACTAGGATTTAGTGACGCGGAAAGTGGTATTTTTCTGGGGGCAACTATCCATGATGTTGCTCAGGTTGTCGGTGCTGGTTATATGATTTCAGATAGTGTTGGTGATGTTGCAACTTTTACCAAATTATTACGTGTCGCTATGCTAGTGCCTGTAGTACTTATTATTTCTATTGTTGTTGCAAGACAAAGTGGCCAAGAGAAAAAAGAAGGCTCTTCTGTTGCTTTACCTGGATTTTTGATTGCTTTTGTTCTGGTAGTGCTTGCCAATAGTAGTGGTTATGTACCGCCAGTTATTACTGGCGCAATGGTTGACTTATCACGCTGGTGTTTAATTGTTGCGATGGTTGGCTTAGGCATGAAAGCTTCATTTAAAGAATTAGCCGCTATGGGCTGGCGCCCTATGGTACTGATGGTAACAGAAACAGTATTTCTTGCGGCATTAGTCACCGTTGGACTATATATGTCTCGCTAATATCACAATATATCCCATACACCCCAAGATGCGAGTTTCAGGACTACAGATAAATTCTTGATCAAAGCGCATCTTTTATTAATGGTTATTCTCTTAATAAAAGATGTAACGATGAGCATGGATTTATCCTTAGCCCTGAACCCTGCATATTGAAGTAACACGGGTATAAATAGTACTTAAAAAGTAGCCTATCATTGAAAGAGTTACATCCAATCAAAAACGTTGATATTCATTCAACAACGTCAAGAGTCGACCAGTTAAAAATAGTGTTGCTTAATTCAAGAAAACTCATTTGCGATAGCTACCCTATTGCAAATGAATTTAACGCAGAAGTCAGTAAAAATACCCGCTAGAGTGATATTTATTAAACCGAATTCAGGTTTATTATTAAACAAGTACCCCACCCTTTTAAATATTCTATTTTGGAACTACATGAAATACCAAACTGGATCTTAAGCTATTTTAAAATAGCCTGTAAATTTATAGCTAAGCTCATGATAGCGATTTAATTATTATTTACCAATTCAAATAATTACTAGCAAATAGATAGCATATTTAATAGGAGACATCTCAATGACATATACAGAAAAGTTCCAAGAATTAGCAGATGATGCATGCTCACTTGTTGAAGGAGTATTGCCTGAACAAGTTGATGCGTTGCTTACACAAGGTGCAATTGCGCTAGATATCCGTGATAAAGAAGAGCACGATGCAGATCATATTGAAGGCTCACTCAATATAAGCCGCGGTAAATTGGAAATGAATATTGAGCATGAGATCAAAAATTTAAACACTGTCATTTTGTGTTACTGCAATGACCTAAACCGTGGAGCGTTATCAGCTAATACTCTAAGAAAGATGGGTTATGTAAATGCCAAATATATTAATGGAGGTTTTTGCGAATATCGTCGCCTTGATTTAGCCAAACGACATAAGACACATTCATTGTGGCTTGCTCAAGCTTAATAGTCTTTCAGTTTTTAAACTACATAAGAGTCGCTCATATACCCGTTCCACTTGAAGATGCATGATTCAGCTGGAATTAGAAACGTCTTTAGGCAAGGCATTGATTGAAGAGAATGGTTATTCCCTTCTCAAAATCAATAACGAAGTATAAAGCGTTTCTAAACCAGCCCCTCGGGGAAGGCTGAGCAAATCATATTCTGCGTTACATTTGTTTTTAAGGGAATAACCCTTAATAAAAAAATGTGTCTTGATTATGAATCGCTCTGACTTCCTGAAACGAGCGTATTCAAGTGGAACGGGTATATAGATAAGCGATTACAACAAAAGTAACAAAAGAGAATAGCTTAAATTATAGATGTAGAGCGGGATCGCGCTCTTCAAATAAACAACACGGTATAATAAATAAATTTTGAATTCTATTGATTTAAGACGATCAGATCAGTATCAAAAATTAACAAAATAGAATTAAATTTGTTTCACTGTGCGACAACCAAGGGGAGCGGTATATTTTAGCTTAGCTTACTAAGCGAAGGTTACTGTTGAGATGTATATTTAAATTATACGAACCCTTTGAACCTGGACGGGAATTTATTACTGAGTAATAGATTATCCGGCGTAGGAATGGTTAGTACGTCAACAAGGAATAACCTCCCATTGCCGGATCCCATAGTATATATTTCTTCATACTAATGAGATCTTTATGAATTTTACCAAATCAACTATCGCGTTAACTATTTCTACCGCATTAATCACAAATATTAGTGCTCAAGCAAAAAGCAATGAACCTATTGAGGTTATCACTGTTAACAGTGACTTTCGTCAACAAAGCTTATTGAAAACACCAAGCTCTTTGTCTGTATTAACTGACATTGAAATAAAACAGCGTAATGCCCAACACCTTGAAGAATTAATCGCAGCTAGTCCAAATGTAAACCTATCATCGGGTTCACAACGTGCGCGTTATTATCAAATTCGAGGCATTGGTGAACGTAGCCAATTTAGAGAGCCTATTAACCCTTCTGTCGGTATGATTATTGATGGCGTTGACTTCACTGGTATTGGTGGTATTGCTAACCTTTTTGATGTACAACAAGCTGAAGTTTTTCGTGGCCCACAAGGCACACGCTTTGGCGCCAATGCTCTAGCTGGTATGGTTAATATTACCACTAATGCACCAACAGACGAGTTTGAAGGTGCCATTAAAGTTGATATCGGGAACTACGATAGCTACGGCCTAGGTTTAGCTTTATCAGGTCCAGCGACAGAAGCCGTTAACTATCGCTTAGCTGTTAATAAACACAAAAGTGATGGCTTTATTGAGAATACCCATTTAGGTAAAGATGACACCAATAGTCGCGACGAAACTACGCTTAGAGGTAAGTTATCAATAGAGGCATCTCAAGAGTTAACCATTGATTTAGCCGCTTTCCACTTTGACTTTGATGATGGTTACGATGCTTTTTCGCTTGATAACAACCGCAACACGCTTTCAGATAAGCCTGGTTTTGATCGCCAAAAAACCTCTGCTTTCTCGGCTAAATTTACTTACCAAGGATTTGATCAGTTTACCCTAGTCGGATTAGCTAGCTCTTCAAACTCAGATTTAGCCTATGGTTTTGATGAAGATTGGACTTATGATGGTCTTGCTGGCGGATATTCAAGTGATGATTATTATTTTCGAGATAAATTAACTCAAACGCTAGAACTAAGAGCATTATCAAACGATAGCAGCAAGTTATTTGACAATACAACCGCTTGGGTTGTTGGTATTTATTCAAAAAGAGACGACGAAGATTTACACCGTCAATACACCTATTTAGCCAACGATTACACTTCAACTTTCGACACCCGTTCTACCGCTATTTATACTCAGTTAGATACACAGTTTGATAGCCAATGGGCATTAACTTCGGGGCTTAGAGTTGAAAAGCGTAACGCTGATTATGCTAACTCAGATAATTTTTCCGACAACTTAGACGAAACTATGGTTGGCGGTAAGTTAGTACTTAGTTACCAACAAAACGATGACAGCCTTTGGTATGGTTCAATCAATCGCGGTTATAAAGCTGGTGGTGCAAATACCGATGGTAGTTTACCTGACGACTTACGTACCTTTGACGCTGAATACCTAATGAATTATGAGTTAGGTTATAAAGTATCTTTACTTGATAATAGTGCCTTTATCCGTACTGCAGTGTTCTACATGGACCGAAAAGATGTACAAGTGAAAAGCTCTGAAACACGAGCACGTCAAGATGGTAGCTCAGAGTTTATCTCTTATCTTGGTAATGCTGCATCAGGTTCAAATACAGGTATAGAAATTGAAACTAGCTGGCAACTTAACGACTCAGTTGAAGTCTATGGTTCTCTTGGTTTATTAGCAACAGAACTCAACGATTATACTGATGCAAAAGGCAACTCATTAGATGGTGAAGATCAAGCTCATGCGCCTAATTACCAATTTAATGTAGGTATCAATATACAGCCAACTGAGCATTGGTTAATTAATCTTTCTGCAAATGGTAAAGATGAGTTCTACTTCTCTGATACTCGTTTCTCTAGTGGAGAACCTATTGATAGAAAGGATTTAAAATCAAAAGCCGTTGAACTAATAAACGCTTCTGTTAGCTACTTGAGTGATAATTACCAAATTAAAATATGGGCTCGTAATTTAGCAGATAAAGACTATGCTAACCGTGGTTTTTATTTTGGTAACGACCCAAGAGATGGCTATACAGCAAAACAGTATACCCAGCTAGCTGAGCCATTAGTCTTTGGTGTTACATTAGATTATCAATTCTAGGCAACAGCTATTTAACACGCTCAAGACAGGCAAATTAACCTTGTTTATCTTGAGCGTAAAATAGTGTAATTGAGCACATTAGATCGAATAAGGAATTATTATGAAAATATCAATTGAATTAAGTTTATATCCATTGGCTATGGATAACTTTAAGACTGAAATTTGGGCCTTTATTAAACGTCTACGCCAAGTTGAAGGCTTAAACGTAGTAACAAACGGCATGAGCACGCAAGTTTTTGGTGATTATGACTTAGCTGTAGAAAACGTTATGCGTGAAATTAAGCACGTGCATACCACAACAAACTCGGCTGTATTTGTTTGTAAGTTTATTAATGGTGAACTCTCACAAGTAGAAGCAGAAAGCTAGTGTTAGATTTATTTGCTAGTGTTAATAATTACCTTACGACACTGCCTTGGCTTGAGCTTGTTGCCATGTTATTTGCTCTTGCCTATGTGATTTTAGCCACGCAAGGTTCTATTTGGTGTTGGCCTGCGGCTTTTGTTAGCACAGCTATTTATACTATAATCTTTTACGATGTATCATTGTTAATGGACAGTGCGCTTAATGTTTATTACTTAGTGATGGCCGTTTATGGCTATTGGGTTTGGCAAAAAAATGCTCAACCACAACATCAACAAAACTCATCGCCAATTGCTATTATTACATGGCAAGCAAGTTGGCATGTAAAAGCCTGTATCATACTAACAATCATTTCCTTGGTTTTAGGCTATATCATGGCGACTAATACCACTGCATCTTTTCCTTATCTAGATACATTTACCACGGTATTTGCCGTATTCACTACCTACTTGGTAGCACAAAAAGTGTTAGAAAATTGGCTCTATTGGATAGTCATTGATACTGTGTCTATTTATCTTTATATCGAAAAAGGCTTAATCCCCACAACCGTATTATTTATCATTAACGTTATTATTGCTGGTTATGGTTACTATAAGTGGTTAGCTATTTATAGGCGTTCTAAAGTAAAAGAGATTGATTTATCTACAATCGTTACAGGTTAAGTAATATTTCCCGCCCATTGCTAGTTTGACTTACCTGATGCAAGTTTTACTCAAGTGCAAGAGGTAAGTCATGTTTGCTACCAGTGGTTACTTTAAACTTACAGGCTGCGTTGGTAACGCAGGCAACAAATGTGCTGGAAGGTTTTTACGTCGACCTGTTGCCGTTGGACTATAATGTTTAGCTAAATAATCAAGAATTGGCTTTTCATTATCACCTAATGGCCATAAACCTTGAGTTTTTTGCATCCAGCGAATGGTATCTAACCAAGTTTCACGATTCATTCTATTTTGAATAACTAAACCAGAAGAGTGGCAAGCAGTACAATTAGCTCTAACCAACTCAAAACCTGTATCGATAACAAAACCTGTGTCTTTATCCAAAATATCTTTAGCACTTACATAACTACAAGGTAGTGCTATCAAACTTAATATAAATATCGCTTTGTTTAAAATAGCCATATTAAACCACCTGAACTGCAATTCTATGGCAAGCGTTATTTAAATAACCTTTAGGATTCCAACCTGGTAAAATCATAGGTTGAGATACGCCATCACTATCAGTAGCTTTAGCCCATAATTCATAATAACCAGCTTGTGGAAATCTAACTTTGGCTTGCCAATGTTGCCAAGCATTACGGTTAACAGGTTTAGTTATGTTAACTTCTTGCCATGTCTGGCCAAAATCAATAGATACATGCATTTTTGCGACTGATTTATCACCAACCCATGCATGTCCATTTGCTAAAAACTCGTCTTTTAATGGGTGGCTAACGCCTGATTCTGGAAACGTAACCAGTGACTTAACAGGCATACTTTCAATGATGCACATATCTTCATCAGCAACCTTAGTACCCGGAGCTACAGGCTTACATGGCTTACGGTATGCTGTACCAGTCATTTTAGTTCCATCGTGAACAATGTTTCGGATGGATATGCCTGTTAACCATTTGCCTGAAGTAGAAGCAGGCCAACCACCAAAAACTAAACGTAGCGGATGACCATTCATTGCAGGTATATCTTCATCATTCACTGACCAAGCAATAAGCGACTCATCTTCTAAAGCTTTATGCATTGGCACACCGCGAGAAATAGCAGCCTTATTCGGATTCCGACTTAAATGTTCATCGGCAGCATGATAGCCAATGTAAACAGCATCATCTTTAATTCCACAATCTAGTAATACATCTTTTAAACGCACACCTGTCCACTTAGCGCAACCAACAGCACCTAAGCTCCATTGATTTCCTTTTGCTGGAGGATTAAATTCAGAGCGGCCATTGCCACCACACTCTAATGTTAGCTGATACGTATGGTGCTTAAATTTACTTTTCAACTCAGCTAAAGTATATGTTTTACTTGTTTCAACTGATTCACCGCCAATGGTTAATGTCCAGTTATCAACATCAACACTTTTAGGAGGAATACCGTTGTTACGAATAAAGAGTTTATTCGCTGGAGTGATCAAGTCATTTAATAAATGAGCAGGTAATTCAGCATTGAGTGGTCTATCATTTAATACGATTAAACCTTCATGTTTACCAGCAATACGAAATTTTTCAGTTGTTTCAGCAAGTGCTGCTGGAATGAGCCCCCCGGGCATGAATCGTCCAAAAACTACTTCTGCGCCTAATATAGCTCCCATTGCAGATAATCCCGTTAGAAATCCCCGACGAGAAACGGGATCAGTCGTACGGCCAAATATTGCTTTATCTGCTTTTTCTGGGTTTTCCTGATAAAGCTCACCAATGCCTTTTTCTAATAGTTGTTTTTTTGATGATTTTTTCATAATTAACCTTATTAACTTAAAATTACAGTTTTAATAAACGGGCGTTTTATCCACTCATAGACTTAGTCATTATATCCTGTCTCTTATACACATCTCCGAGCCCACGAGACGTAG
>OJGT01000091.1_pt1 | contig 19488 bp, 25 predicted proteins | sample 1595031 | NCBI WGS metagenome assembly OJGT01 (sample SAMN05416857, study PRJEB24817) | seawater metagenome | isolation source: Sea water | place: Canada:Atlantic | collected 2013-11 | reverse complement strand
CACTATCCTCTTCGTCGGCAGCGTCAGATGTGTATAAGAGACAGCGATAAAATATTGATACCCATAATAACTTAACCCTACTCAATTTAATGTGTTATCTGTAATAAGAAATGCTAACGTCTAATCCCCTTTCTAGACGGCAATCATATGAGCCCATTTCAAACTCCCTGCAATTCCAAGGGCGATTGTCATAAATAGTACACATCAGGGTTTCACGGTTTAATGCAGAGCACCAACCATCATCTAAACGTCGCATCGTTTCACCACCCCATTTATCAGTAGCAATGTGATGCTGAGGAACACCTGTATCACTGATAATAAGCACCTCTAAGCGACAGCAACAAGCCTGACAGCTGGAACAATTAACTTCTGTTTCTGGTATCTTTTTTATATTAATAATGGACACAATATTAAACTGAATAATGAAATATTCTACGCTAAATCAAAGTCTAAAACATTGTAAATCATCAGCAAACATCACAGGACCTTCGTATTTCTTACGTATGTGAGTTAGAGTTGTTTTTTCCTGTCCTAGTGTTCTTTTCATTCGATGAGATATCACTAGTTGCTTAACATGCGCTTGCTCTGCAATTTGACCGATAACCGATGGCGGCATATGTAAGCTACGAGCGACGCCTTTTACCCCTTCTGGCACCGCATTATGAGCAACTAATATGTCAGCTTGCTTAGCTAACCTTACAAGTGTGTTATAACGGTTACTCATATCACCACTAAAAACAATAGCTTTATCGGCAAACTCTACTCGCCAAGCTAAGGCAGGAATGACACCATGATGCACAGGTATAGCAATGAGTTTGTATTGAGAGTTTACCAGCACAGTTTCTTCCTTTTGCTTGGTAACATCAACGTTGTGAGGCAACAAGCGATAAGTATCACTACCATCAAGATAACTACTTAAATATCGATAAGCTCCATGCTCATTACCAAACAAACCATCTACATAGTGCTTCAGCGACGGCATAAAGTTATTACCACTAGGGCCAAAGATAGGTAAATCATGAGAGCGATTAGAAAAAAAGGAAGCTTTTATCAATGCCGGTAAGTCATTACTATGATCTACATGCATATGACTCAGCATTATTGCTTCGATATCATTAATAGATGCTCCACTTTGCTCAAATTGAAACATACTACCGCTACCAATATCTATAACAAAACGTGCTCTGCCCTCAGACCAAATAACATAACTACTAGATGCTCGGCCATCATCAAGTTCAGGACCACCTGAGCCTAATACTTGTAACCACAAACCATCTTCATCACAAGTTGTTGCAGCAAACACGGAAAAATTCATAGACATAAAAAACAAAACCAAAATAATACATTTGTTAAGCATCGAGAATCATCCTTTAGATAAGTAGTTATAAATCAATAATGAAGTTAGGGGTCTAATATAAACGTTATTTTTTGGGTGGTATTGCGTAAGTACCAACCACATGGGCAACAGCTTCAGGGTCTCCTTCTGAGTATAAAGAAACCTCTCCAACAATTAATGTTTTACCAACTTTTAGCAAACTACATTTACCAATAATATCCTTTTCTGATGAAGGCTTACGCATAAAATTAACCGATAAACTAGTAGTTACAGCAAGAGGAATAATACCTATTTCACCTAAAATAGCTACATACAAAGCACAGTCTGCAACCGTCATCAAAACAGGGCCTGACACCGTACCTCCAGGCCTTAACTCATCAAACCCAATAGTTTGTCTTACAACGGCAGTTCTATCGCCTACAGAATCTATCGTGCATTTCGCCTGAGGGAAATCTGTTTTCATAAATTCAGCTATTTTATCTTTAGTCGTTAACGTTGCAGTCAATGTGATTCTCCAAGAGGGGGTAATAATCAAATGGTAGATTAAAAGTTAGTTTAGGTTCTGATATACCGAAAATAAAAATACGGTTATTGTTCAACCATTGGCGTCCAAACAGCAAATTCATTACCGCTAGGTTCAATAAAGTGAAAACGACGACCTCCCGGAAAAGAAAAAATAGCCGTAGATATCTTACCGCCCGCTAATTCAACCACAGACTGAGTTTGCTCTAAATCATCACTTTTTAACACAAGTAAAGCAGAGCCCTTAGCAGCAACAGCAGTTAGTTCTGATTGATAAAACCCACCATCAAGACCTTGATCAGAGAAAGAGCAATATTCAGGGCCAAAATCTTGAAATGACCAGCCAAACACTTTTTCAAAAAATTGCTTAGTTGCAGGAATATTTGTCGCGGGAAACTCTACATAATTTAATTTTAAATTGGATGACATAATTTCAAGAGCCTTCAATATTGATAAACGATATAAGGGTTATAGTAAATTGCTCAATATACTATTCAATACAATTGAGCAAACGGTTTTATCATTCACTTTCACCTTTATTCTTTTTATTATTCAACATCTAAATCAAAAACAGCGCTCACTGACGATGAAAACACAATGCTCTTCTTTAAATACCTTCCAGGTTTAGATTGTTTATCTGCCATTGCCATTCTTTCAATATTACGGTTAGCACCGTACGCATTTCTAAATTGATTAGAAGAAGAATTTATACTATAAATACGACCTAATTTTGCACCAAAAGCGGTTGCTAAAGAGCTACCTTTTTTCTTGGCATCTTTTACTGCTAATGCTAGCACTTCTGCTTTTAGCGCTTCTTCTTTAGATGATTTAAATTGTACATTGGTAATTTGATTGATTTTAACGGCAAGGGCAAAATCCATAAAATCACTTAATTTTTTAATATTTTTGAATGTCACCGTTAAGTTTCTGCTTGCGATGTAACCTGATATATTTTCTTTACCATTTTTAGCATAATTATAACGGGGTCTAGTAGAAATATTTGAAGCTGATACATTCTCTTCATCAATATTAAAGTCGCTTAAGCCATCGAGTAAGTCATTCACTCTATCGTCAACGTCTCGCTTAGCCGCTGCACTTTCAGTTTTTATACTCTCAACAGCCAAAGATACAACAACAATATCGGGTTTAGCTTTTAACTCCGCGCTGCCAACAATAGATATATGACGGTTATCAGGTAAGGCCGTATTAGCACTGGCTAAAAAAGAAAGTAGAAACAAACTTAAAGTAATTAAATATTTCATCGAATTTCCTTGTGAATATAGTGCTGTTATATACAGCTACAAGATGGGTTAAGAGTATGAGGGATAAAAGAACTTATATTGTTGTCATCACCTTATGGATAAAAATAATAACATACGTTTGAAAATTAGCTATAGTTCTTCACCTCACCTTAAAGTGCATTTTTAAGACAAGGCAAAGAACGAATAAATCAACACGCTTTAACTAGTTTTATGTTCATCGTGCAATTCAATATTCAATTCGAGTACATTCAAATCACCTTCTTTTTTATCAAGGTTTATTGAAAAGCTTTCATCAGACACTTTAATGTATTTACGCAATACTTTAAGAATATCTTCTGTGAGTTGTGGTAAATAGTCTGGTTGTTTATTTCGACTATTACGTTCGTGTGCAACGATGATTTGCAAACGTTCTTTAGCTTTAGAAGCCGTGGTAACTTGCTTCCCTTTTTTACGTAAAAAATAATCTAGCAGTGCCATATTAACCTCCAAATAATCGACTGAAAATGCCTTTTTTCTCAGCTTGTAAGAACCTAAAATCAACAGTTTCACCTAAAAGACGTTCAATAACATCTTGATAAGCTTGCCCTGCATCACTCTCAGTATCTAAAATAACTGGCTCTCCTGCATTCGACGCTTTAAGCACTGCTTGAGATTCAGGAATAACCCCTAATAAAGGGATTGATAGAATATCTTCAACATCTTCAACACTAAGCATTTCGCCTTCTTCTACACGTTTAGGTGAATAGCGTGTTAATAATAGATGCTCTTTTATTGGCTCTAAGCCTAGTTCTGCTCTACGCGAACGACTTGCTAACATACCTAAAATACGATCTGAATCACGTACCGATGAGACCTCAGGGTTAGTCGTAACCACGGCTTCATCTGCATAATAAAGGGCCATCATGGCGCCAGCTTCAATGCCCGCGGGAGAATCACAAACAATAAAGTCATAACTTTCACCAAGCTCTGCAAGTACTTTTCCGACGTTCTCTTTATTTAAGGCATCTTTATCACGTGTTTGCGAAGCCGGTAATATTGACAAACTACTCACACGCTTATCTTTTATAAGTGCCTGATTTAACGTTGCCTCACCATTAATCACATTAACAAAATCATAAACAACGCGACGTTCACACCCCATGATCAAGTCAAGATTTCTCAATCCTATATCAAAGTCAATTAAGACAACTTTATGTCCTTTTAACGCTAAACCAAGACCAATTGCAGCACTTGATGTTGTTTTACCTACACCGCCTTTTCCTGATGTAACCACTATTATTCGTGCCATAGACCGAATATCCTTTATAAGTTAATAATTAAATAAGTTTTGATGACGTTAATTCGTTGTCATTCAAATGAATATATACTGGTGTACCCCAGTGTTCTTCTATTGACTCGCTCAGCCAGTAATTACCGTTAATGGAGACCAATTCAGCCTCTAAATTTTGGCAATATATTTGCGCTTTATGATGACCTTTAGCACCTGCTATTGCTCTACCGCGCAACGAGCCGTACACATGAATATTGCCATCAGCAATGACTTCCGCCCCAGCTGATACCGATCCAATAACAACTAGGTTTTGATCTTTAGCATAGACTTGCTGACCTGAACGAATTTGTCCTCGATGCACTTTATCTGTGTATAAATGACCTTGTGATGCAATCACTGCGCTGCTAGCTTCTTTTACTGCATGATTTTGTTTACTAGTGGTAGATTTTGCTGAGGTATTAGCTTTAGCAGTATTAACAAATGAAAAGCCAAGTTCACGAATAAGTGCACGTTGCTCTTTATCTACCGAACCGGTAAAACCAACAAAAGTGAACTTTAATTCTTCAATGAGTGCTTTGATTGCTTGATAGTCAACTGAACACGTTAATTGCTCAATATTAACGACCACCGGAACGAGATAAAAAAAGTCAGGAGCTTGTGCTATTTTCTTAACCAAATCAGCATGAATATCAGCTGTTTTTGGTGTTTTTAAATGTAAAACGGACAGGGTAAAACTTGACCCTTTAAATTCAATGCTGGCATCAGCCATAATGAAGGTTTTCCTACATAAATAAATTCTAAATTTTTAGGTTTCAAAACGCTAAAAACATATACTTAGCTAGAAAGGGATAACAAAAGATAAAACGGGCTATTTTAACCAAACAACAAGCGTAAGATGAAAAACAATGATTGCTACAGTGTACTCAAGCAGGTCATTGTTAATTAAAGCGCACTTTTTAAGGTTGAAATTAAAGCATTTTCACCATGTTGGTAACGTTTAATTTCATGATTTGCTTGCAATAGTGAGTAACTTAAATTGATTGAAGCAACCAATAATGCCCGTTCACTACTAGCCATTCCGTTTTGTTTTTTGATGTCATCACACATCGCAGTGAGATTACTAGCGGCTTCCTTTAAACCCTCTGCTTGTTCAGCTGAACAAGAAAACTGATGTTTCTTGCCCATAATTTCAATACTGATTCCTATAGAGTCTTTAACAGACATTAACTAATCTCTTCTGCACTTTGTAATTTGCTCAATAAATTGCTTAATGCATCATTTGTTTTTGATTGTTTACCTTCACCTTCAAGTATCTCAAGTTGTAGCGTTTCGTTTTCGTCTATCAGTGCTAGTTTTTGTTCTTCAAGTTCTACAACTTTGCTTTGTAGTTGGTTATTTTTATCAATAATGCGTTCAATCAGTTGTTCGAGTTGAGGGAGAGTATTTTCTAACATAAGGCGCTCTGGTTAACTGTAAATTTAAGGCGGCAAATTTAATCTAAAGTGAAACAGAATGCTACTCTTTCGCATCATTATTAACGTTAATATTTGTAACAATTATCAACGTTGTTCAGGGTTTAGCTAATACGTTCAAAAAACATACGTTAAATATGAAAATTAATATTTGAAATGAAAATATCAAAAGTATGAAAAAAAGATAAAGAACATTTTAGATTAATTTTATTAAGCGACTTAGTCTACTTTATTTGAGCGAAATAAAGACTTACGCTGTCTTTTATTTGCCACGCACATGAGGTCCCCTGAGGAATAAACAATACATCTCCTTGAGCAAAAAGATGCTCCGTACCCAACTCATCCTTACAAATCAGTTCACCTCGATTAATAACAATAAATTCATGGTAGGGAAAGTTAATTAAGCCGGTAGTTAATGATTTACTTTGCCAAACGCCAACGGTAAATTGTTGACTGTTATTTTGATAAAGTACCTTTTTCTGGTGACCATCTGACGTGTTTCGCCAAGGTTCATTAGCATATTCATGAATAGCTATTAATGTATTAGCCCGATTCTGCAGTTTGTCTGTTCGCTCGTAATTGACATAAATAGCACAGAAATTACCTTGATGATGATATGAGTTATTATCGACATGACAAATCACAATACTTTTTCCTGCGAGAATAGTTTCTATATTTTCCGTAAAGCCATTTTTCACCACGAGAGAGCCTTCAATGACAGTAATAAATTTATCACAGCCATTAGTATTAGCTACATCTAGCATATTATGGCTATTCCAAACCCCAACAGATAAACCTAAAGATTCATCACGATAGCTTGGATGAGTTTCCACCTCTGGTGTTGTTATTTCATCGTTAATATTTGATGTTTGATGGAGTTTTATTATCTTCTTAGCCGACATATTTAGCTCATTACAATTTGTTTGAACACTGATACAAAAATGCGGTATTCAGGTGTTCCTGGTACCGCATTTTCTTTAATATTAGATCCGCTAGCTATTTTTTCTCAAAACGATCTTTGACTAGCTGTTCTAAACGCTATCTACTTGATGAATATGTACATCGCGCTGTGGGAATGGGATAGTGATATTAGCTTCATCTAACACTGAATATATTTTGGCATAAGCTTTATACTTAGTATCATATAAATTCACGGTAGGAGTTCGTAGTCGAATAGCAATAGTGATAGCACTATCTGAAAACTCATCAATACCCACTTGCAACTTTCTGTTTTCGCCTACTATACCTAAAGACAATATTGCTTCTTCTAATAACTTACTCACTTCTATTGGATTATGGTTATACGAAATACCAACTTTTAATTCAAGTAGTGAGTCATGTTGTGAGTTATGAAGGATTTCACCCACTATATGCTTATTAGGAATAGTTATTCTGACATCATCTTCGTTTATTAACACGGTATAAGCGAGCAATACCTCTTCAACTACGCCTGTAACACCTTGCACTGAAATAGTATCGCCGACAACAAAAGGCCTAATAATAATAATATTAAAACCGGCTGCATAGTTAGCCAATAAACCTTGTAATGCTAAACCTGCGCCTAACGAAATGGCACCAATAGCCGCAACAAATGGTGTAACACTAATTCCTAGCTTACCCAGAGAAATAATAGTAATCATGATCACTATTAACATTTTTGTGGTACTTGCTAAAAACTGACTTAGCGTAACATCTAATTTATGTCGCTGGCATAACCTTAAAACAAATTTAGATATTTTTCCTGCGAACATGTAACCAAGAATAAAAATGATTAATGCACCAATCAATTGGAAACTATAATTGGTAAAGAAATCGATAATTATATTGTATACTTTAGCGACTTGATCTATTTCTGCTTTTAATAAATTAGTAGGGTTAATCGCCTCGCTAACTTTTTCTGTATCATTTGCAATCGGTGTCTCGAACATTGTAATTCCTTGGTAATATCGACGAATTGGTAGAGGATAGCAGATTGTAAATAAATGTTATCCATTTGATGAAATTTAATTTTTTACTGTTGAAAAGTACATTTAAAGCACCATATTTACCCTTCCAACATTTGATTGTTTTTTATTCGTTAACCTTCAAGGCAAAACATGACTCATGCATTAGAAATTAAATCACTGAAAAAAATCTATAAAGGTGGCTTTCAAGCACTTAAAAGTATTGATTTAACAGTAGATAAAGGCGATTTTTTTGCTTTACTTGGCCCTAATGGTGCTGGAAAATCTACCACAATTGGTGTGATTACCTCACTGGTTAATAAAAGCCACGGGCAAGTAAAAGTGTTTGGCTATGATATAGATACCGACTTAGAGAAAGCGAAGAGTTTTATCGGCTTAGTACCACAAGAGTTTAACTTCAATCAGTTTGAACCCTTGATGAATATTTTGGTGAATCAGGCAGGTTATTATGGCGTTGAACGAAAAGTTGCCATTGAACGTGCCGAAAAGTACTTAAAACAATTAGAGCTGTGGGATAAACGTGATGCGGCTGCGCGTATGTTATCAGGCGGCATGAAACGTCGCTTAATGATAGCGCGTGCATTAATGCATGAACCTCAAATACTTATCCTAGATGAGCCAACTGCTGGCGTTGATATTGAAGTACGCCGCTCTATGTGGGATTTCTTGCGGGAATTAAATAAGCAAGGAATTACCATTATTCTTACTACGCATTATTTAGAAGAAGCTGAAATGTTATGCCGTAATATCGCAATTATTAACGGTGGTGAAATTGTAGAAAATACCACAATGAAAGCATTATTAGCTCAACTTGATGTGGAAACATTTGTATTCGACTTATCACCTCACGAGAAAGGCCTAAGCCTAACGGATACGGTTTATAGAGTCATCGATGATCACACTTTAGAGGTTGATATAAATAAATCTCAAAGTTTAAATCATGTTTTTACACAATTAACAGAGCAGAATATTAACGTGCTGAGTATGCGTAATAAAAGTAATCGTTTAGAAGCCTTATTTGTCAATCTTATCTCTACTAAAGAGCCTAGCAAGGAGGTTAACTAAAATGAACAATGCAATTGCCTTAAAAAGTATTTTAACGAAAGAGACGCAACGCTTTTTACGTATTTGGATACAAACATTAGTGCCACCTGCTATAACCATTAGTTTGTATTTTATTATTTTTGGATCGCTTATTGGTTCACGAATTGGTGAAATGGGTGGCTTTGATTACATGTCATTTATTGTTCCAGGTTTAATCATGATGACTGTTATTACTAACTCTTATTCAAATGTAGCCTCTTCATTTTTTAGTGCCAAATGGCAAAGAAATATTGAAGAAATGCTAGTAGCCCCTGTGCCTAATTGGGTCATCGTTGCTGGCTATGTTGGCGGTGGTATGGCCCGTGGTATTTTAGTAGGATTAATTGTGACTTCCGTGTCATTATTATTTGTTGATATAAAAATACATAATATTTGGGTTATTATCGCTACGGTATCGTTGACCTCTGCTACCTTTTCTTTAGGTGGTTTGATCAATGCCATTTTTGCCAATAGTTTTGATGACATATCCATTATCCCTACTTTTGTATTAACACCGTTAACTTATCTTGGCGGAGTATTTTACTCTATCAGTTTATTACCCGAATTTTGGCAAGGCGTATCACAAATAAACCCAATTGTTTATATGGTTAACGCTTTTCGGTACGGATTTTTAGGTATTTCTGATGTTAATATTGTCACTGCTTTTTTAGTGATAGGCTTTTTTATTGTTACTTTATTTACTATTGCAATGACCTTAATTAATAAAGGTATAGGACTAAGATCTTAATGACCAACGAAATAACTGAAGCAAGTAATACACTAGGTGATTCTAAAGCAATAATTACCAACCAAAGTGGTATTCATGAAAAACTAGATGAAGTTGTCTCAAAGCATCTTTTACACCCTTTTAAAAAGCCTTATCAAGCGCATACCCAACAAGCTTTTAAGGAAATGAATGCATTAGTGCAAGCGTTTTTAAATGATAATCCTAACGGTGAAATTATTTTAGATGCGTGTTGCGGGGTTGGTCAAAGTAGCCGAATTTTAGCAGAGAATAATCCTCAAGCTCTTGTTATTGGCGTTGATAAATCTGCACATAGAATTAACCGCAATGTTGAAGGTTTTACTGAAGAAAATGGCTATAGTGCACAAAATTATCACCTTGTTCGTGCCGACTTAAATGATTTTTATCGTTTAGTTAAAGAGGCACAATGGCCGGTAAGCAAGCATTATATTCTGTACCCCAATCCATGGCCAAAATCTAAACATTTGCAACGTCGTTGGCATGGTAGCGCCGTGTTTCCCCAAATGACCAGCATTGGTGATACGCTAATATTACGCAGTAATTGGCGCTTATATTTAGAAGAATTTCAGCAAGCAGCAAAACAAATAGCCTTGCATGGAAAGCTATCTCAAGTTAACGTAGCAGAAGAGCAAGCATTGACACCTTTTGAAGCTAAATACCAAGCCAGTGGCCAAGTATGTTGGCAGTTAACCCTAAACAAGAATAACAACAATGACGAAATCTAAGCGTACAGCACAAGCAACAATTGAATCTTTACATAGCATATTTACTGTTGCCGAAGCGCCAGATTCCACTTTAGGACGTATAGAACAAGAAATATCACAAAACCTAGCAGGCTTTCTCAATGATCATATTGTTGCCAGTAAGAATGCCCTAAGTGATATTGAACAAGATTTTATTAGTGCACAGATACCAGAACAGCCTCAGTTTGTTTCTGATCATATGCACCACTTACTTGATAAGTTAGTTGCGCATTCTGTCCATACTGCCAGTCCAAGTTTTATTGGGCACATGACATCTGCCCTACCTGCTTTTATTTTACCTTTGTCAAAATTAATGGTTGGCTTAAATCAGAACTTAGTTAAAGTAGAAACATCAAAAGCATTTACCCCTTTAGAACGACAAGTGTTAGGGATGATGCACAACTTGACTTATCAAGGAGATGATACCTTCTATCAACAATGGCTACACAGCGCTAATCATTCATTAGGAGCGTTTTGTTCTGGTGGTACCGTTGCTAATATTACCGCTTTATGGGTGGCTCGAAATAAATTACTCAAAGCCGATGGTGATTTTTCTGGCATCACACGTGCTGGTTTATTTGGTGCTCTCCAACACTATGGTTATCAAGGTTTAGTCATTTTAGTTTCAGAGCGCGGCCATTATTCTCTGAAAAAATCTGCCGATATTTTAGGGATTGGTCAAGACAGTGTTATTGCCATTCCTACAGATGAATACAATAAAATTGATTGTCAAAAGCTTGCTGAAAAGTGCCAACAATTAACTGAACAAAATATCAAGGTACTTGCCATTGTTGGTGTCGCGGGCACAACCGAAACCGGTAACATTGATCCGTTAAATGATATGGCTGATATAGCAGAGCAATACCAATGTCATTTTCATGTTGATGCGGCATGGGGCGGCGCAACACTACTATCAAATAAACATCGCTGTTTATTAAATGGCATTGAACGAGCTGATTCAGTAACCATTGATGCACATAAACAAATGTACCTGCCTATGGGCGCTGGAGTTGTTGTCTTTAAAGATCCCTCTGCAGTGGCTGATATTGAACATCATGCTGAATATATATTGCGTAAAGGCTCAAAAGATTTAGGTAGTCATACACTCGAAGGCTCACGTTCTGGCATGGCAATGTTGGTATATGCAAGTTTGCATATTATTAGTCGTCCTGGATACGAAATGCTAATAAACCAAGCAATAGATAAAGCGGAGTATTTTGCCGATATTATTAATCGTCATAACGATTTTGAATTAATTACTGAGCCAGAGTTATGCTTATTAACTTACCGCTATGTCCCTAAAGCTGTACAACAATTTCTTAACGACGCTGTCAGTAATAACGATCAAAAATCACAAGATGATGTTAATTTATTATTGGGTCAACTCACTAAATTTATTCAAAAGCGTCAACGGGAAGATGGCCGCTCATTTGTATCTCGTACTCGTATCGAAGTAGCAAGATACGGAGGAGTAAAGATAATAGTTTTTCGTGTCGTACTTGCTAATCCTCTAACAAGTAAAGAAATTCTTCACGAAATATTGGCAGAGCAATGTTTACTTGCTCAAGAAAGTGAACAATATTTACCGCAACTTTTAGCGTTATCAAATAAAGAGTAACAAAACAAAACGATAAGCAAGTATTCAATTCAGTAGTAGATGACGATTCTGCTGATGAATTGATAACTTAGCGCATTCCCACCTTCTTGGCATTATTTGGTATTTCGCTGTATCTTCGTATGATTAGCAAGTTATAACTTTATTTCACTCACCCTTTAATTAAGTATATTCAAATACTTAACTTATGAAACCAGTATCAAAACAACGAACATCTCTCTAAATTATTTTATGAAAAATAGTACTCATTCAACGCATAAATAATCATCTAACCAATAAATAGCTTACTATGCAGAGTCAAATATCCTCCGAATGGGGGACATCTATTAGTAAGCATAACAGCTAATATGTACTAAAACAGAACAACATACATAGCGCGGGGAGCAGTACTTTGTTAAATAAATTAATCTCTAATGAATTATCTGAAAGTACAGTACTCCCCTTATCTTCATTAAGTAAAATAGCAACGCACCCTTTACGTGAAAAGCTATATAACGAATTGCATAATAGGCCTTTTCAGTCGATATCTCCTCCTGCGCAAATCACCCATATTGCGATTCAACACAAAGGTAAATTAAAACAACAAGAGCATGAGTTTATTTCACTGCTGTGTAATCAATTTCAAGTAAATTCACCTGCTTCGTCAATGCCATGTTTTTATCAAAACTTTGGGTTATTCAGCCTTCGTTGGGAACGACATTTAGAATATTCTACTTATACTTTCAGCCACGAAGCTCCATTAAATGAAAAACCTTTTATTAAAAATGCTATTGATTATGTTCCAAGTAATTGGTTTGAGAAGATGCCAGGTCAAGTCATCGCTGCTGTACATGTAGTTATCGAGCAGGAGAATATTGATCAAGAAACAGCACATAAGGTTGAGCCATTTTTTGACAATATGCCACTCATTGCGAGTGCTCCGGTAAATTCACAAGCTAAAGTATGGAGCTCATTTAAATTACATGAAGATGGTTTCGGCCGTTTTTTGATATACCAACAAGATTTATCAGCTGAGCAACTAGGTCGTTTAGTGCAACAACTATTACAGCTTGACACTTATCGGTTAATGGCAACACTTGGGCTGCCACTTGCACAAGCCATTAATAGTGAACTTAATCAGCTTGATTTACAACTTCAACAAGTAACTACCTATATCGCGTTAGGTACTGATAAAAGTGATAGAGACTTACTAACCCAAGTATCTAAGATTGCAGCAAAGGTAGAGGATTATCGTAGTCAAAGTACGTATCGCTTTTCTGCAACTAATGCCTATTACGACGTGGCACTACAACGAATGGAAGAGCTAAAAGAAGAAGAAATTTCAGGTTATATGACCATACAAGAATTTTTAATGCGCAGAATTACACCTGCTGTTAAAACGTGTCAAACGGCTTCTAATCACTTAGAAGATATCTCTAGACGAGTTACTCGTGCTAGCGATTTACTTCGAACACGCGTTGAAACGGTATTACAAGAACAAAATCAAACCTTATTAAAGTCAATGAACCACCGCGCTCATGTGCAAATGCGTTTGCAACAAACCGTAGAAGGCTTGTCTGTTGCCGCAATCAGTTATTATGGCATGCAATTATTTGAAACAATGCTCACCTCGTTACCAACATTGGGAATTGAATATAATCATGAGCTAGTGAGCGGATTTTCCGTACCAATTGTTATTGGAATAGTATTTATTGGTACACGAATCATTCATAAACGCTTAATGAGAGGATTAAAGTAACTCAGTTTTCCATGTGCAAACTGTATTACTTCAATCTATTATCAAATTATGCTCTAGTACTTAAACCCTATACGATGCTTAGCTAACTAACTTCTGTATCACTTAAGCATTAAATATGCTCTATTCAAGCATTTAATGAATCATTTTTTTGAGCATTTTAAATTGAAGAGTTTGTTGATCTTTTTCATTACAAATACTTAGTAAATCATCAATAAAGTGATGGAATGCTCGACGTTCAATTTCCTTAATTGCATTACTTTGTTCATCCGTTAACATATGGTACATAGACGCAGCACCAAAATCTCCAAAAATTATATTCGCGTTTTCATCATATAAAGTATTATGCGCATATAAATCACCATGACAGACTTGGTTTGTATGTAAGTGCTTAAGTACGTCTTCCATTTGCGTCACTATTTTAGCTATTTGCTCAATCTTTAGGGTGAAACCTGCCAGAAAGGTATCACGGGTACAACTCTTAAAGCATGGCGGCAGCCCTAGATTGCTATAATTATCGGGTATCAAGTTCATAATTAGTGCTAAATAACCCGCTTCATTAACTTGTGCTAAGGAACGGACTATATTCTGATGGTTCCCTGTTTTTAAACACGCTTGTAATTCATCTTCTGGATAACCATCACTGGTTACTTCCCCTTTAAACACTTTAACAGCAATCTCATCTGGAAAAGTTGGTTGGGGTTTAGTCCATGTTGCCCTTGAAATAATACCTGATGCCCCTTGTCCAAGAACATTGTGCAATACAAAGCTTGATGCAGGTAATAACGGAACTGAATCAATATTGAGCTTTGAGTAACAAAACGGGTTTCCGGAAAAAGCAAACCATGCAAGTTTTGATAATTTTAATAATTGATCAGGGAATTCGGTCAACTTATTAGCTGAAATGCGGATTAACTCAAGATTGCTCGACTGAGCTAATGTCAGTGGTAGCGCCTTTAATCTATTGCCAGCTAATGCCAGTTTTTGCAATCGCGGCCGTTCCCCTAAGGAATCAGGTAAAGACTCAATATGATTATCCGTTAGTATTAACCAACGTAATTTCTTCGGTAATGCGTTTGTTGGTACTTTGTGAATCCTATTTGATTTAAAGCCAATCATTTCTAAATTTTCACATTGTCCTAGTATTTCAGGCAGCGTTTCAAAGCAATTATTAGAGGCGAATACGATTTTAAGTTTTTTTAATTGTGAAAATTCTTTTGGTAGGGATGTTAGTTGATTATGGGATAAATCTAAGATCTCTAAACTATCAGCTAATGATAAAATTTCTAATGGAAATGATGTCAAGTTTTCAGAAAGCGTTAACCTTTGAATGCCAAGTAATTCACCAGATTTTAATTGAGAAAGAGTATGCATTATAAATCCATTATCATTATTTAAAGTGCTGCATATTACTTGAACTAAGCAGCAAAATATAGATTATTTAGTTTAGATGTTTTGATCTAACGATATGCTATAATTACACAATATTTCAGCTTTTTTGACCTTATACGGATTTACTCATGGCTAAACAATCGCTTTGTATTAGAGAAAAAACCATATTTGACGGCATCTTTACTAAATATTTTTTAAAATCGCTATTTGCTATTTGGTTTAAATTAGCAGGTTGGAAGGTTTGCAAATTAGCGCCTGAAGGTGCTGGCGTTGCGATTGCAGCACCACACACTTCCAATTGGGATTTTATTTACGCTCTTGGGGCTGCAATATTACAAGATGTAAAAATCTACTTTTCTATTAAAGATAGTCTATGCAAAGTTCCACTATTAGGAAGATGGTTGATGTGGCTTGGTGCCATTCCTATTGACCGTTCATCAAAAGGCGCTGGACAAGTTCAACAAATTAAAAAATTCATCGAATCACAAAAAAAGCATTCTGAAGACGGAAGAAGAGTATTCTTTTTATTCACTCCAGAAGGCACACGTAGCACAGTAAAAAAATGGAAAGCTGGTTTTTATCATATAGCTCAAGGCTGTAATCTACCTATTTTTCTCGCTAAGGTTGATTACTTAAGCAAAGAAACAGGTGTATTTCATACTTTCAAAGTGACAGGAAATAAGGAAGAGGATATTAGCGCAATTCAAGCATCTTATAAGAGTATCCAAGGAAAGTATCCAAAATTACAGTTTCCTCATTATGTTGGCTGCTTACCAAAGATTTCTGATTCTGAAGCCGCAATTATTCGTGCGATGTATTCTATTAAGGGTGTTGCTACTAAGATGGAAATCGGCACTAAAGCCAAGGTAGCCGAATTATCGAGCAACATGCTTACCTTATTAGTAGAGAAGGGATTATTAGAAAAAATCATCACTAATAACGTCTCTACATATCAACTTACTTTTGCTGGTAGAGGATGCTTTTTGCATCTATCTCCTACGGCTTAATTTTTTTACAAAATACAACCTGCCTTTATACAGTGCTATTACCTAAAGTAGCACTGTAGCTTTAGTTAGGTAAAGCCTAATACGAAGCTCGTATAAACTCCATCTTTCTCCTTTTCTCAAGTTTAATTCATATCACGACTATGTAAACTTTAGAAAAGTATCAACTTCTATTTAATTTTATATACAGGAATTTTAAGCTTGTATTTATTTGAAGAATTTTATCCATAAAAAAACCCTAACAAATAAATGTTAGGGTTTTTTAAGTAACTTCGTTTAAAGTTTAATTAAGTATATAAATACTAATTAAGCTTTAGTAACAACGTCAACTAAAGCCCAGTTTTTAGACTTTGAAATTGGCGCTACTTCACGAATTGTTACTACATCACCTTCGTTACATACGTTAGCTTCATCATGTGCTTTCAACTTAGTTGAACGCGTGATGTACTTACCATACATAGGGTGCTTAACGCGACGTTCGATCATTACAACAATAGACTTATCCATTTTGTTACTGATAACAACGCCTTGTAGTGTGCGGATTTTGGCTTCGCTCATTACTTACCTGCCTTCTCAGTTATGATAGTCTTAACACGTGCAATGTTGCGACGTACGGTTCTTAGCAAGTGAGTTTGTGCTAATTGACCAGTGCTTGCTTGCATGCGGTAGTTAAACTGCTCGCGTAGAAGCTCTAGTAATTCAGCATTAAGCTCTTCAATGCTTTTTGCTTTAAGTTCGCTAGCTTTCATTACATTACCGTCCTAGTTACGAAGGTAGTTTTAAACGGAAGTTTAGCGGCAGCTAAAGCAAATGCTTCACGTGCAACTTCTTCAGGAACACCTTCCATTTCATAAAGAACACGACCAGGAAGAATTTGACATACCCAATATTCTACTGAACCTTTACCTTTACCCATACGAACCTCAAGAGGCTTTTTAGTAATTGGCTTATCAGGGAATACACGGATCCAAATTTTACCTTGACGCTTAACGTGACGAGTCATAGCTCGACGTGCGGCTTCAATTTGGCGCGCAGTCATACGACCACGTTCAACCGATTTTAAACCGAAAGTACCGAAGCTAACAGCGCTACCAGTGTGCGATAAGCCACGGTTACGCAATTTAAATTGCTTACGGAATTTAGTACGTTTTGGTTGTAACATTACTTATTCCTCTTACTTACTGTTCTTGCGGTTGTTTTTTCTTTTAGGCTTAGCCGCTGGTTGTTCTGCCACTAATGGCATTTTACCAATGATTTCACCTTTAAAGATCCAAACTTTAATACCAATAACACCATAAGTTGTGTCACCACGCGCAATTGCGTAATCGATATCAGCACGTAATGTATGTAAAGGTACACGACCTTCACGATACCATTCAGCACGTGCAATATCAGCGCCGCCTAAACGACCGCTAACTTGAACTTTGATGCCTTTTGCGCCAAGACGCATAGCATTTTGTACTGCACGTTTCATCGCACGACGGAACATAACACGACGTTCTAATTGGCTAGCTATGCTATCAGCAACAAGCTGCGCATCCATTTCTGGCTTACGTACTTCAGCAATGTTGATTTGAGCAGGAACGCCAGCGATTTTAGACACTGCTAAACGTAATTTCTCAACATCTTCGCCTTTCTTACCGATAACAACACCTGGACGAGCCGTGTGAATTGTTACGCGGATAGATTTAGCTGGACGTTCAATAACTACTTTAGATAGTGATGCGCGTTTAAGCTTTTCTTTTAAAAATTCGCGAACCTTATGGTCGCCGTCTAAGTTGCTAGCAAAATCTTGACTGCTTGCAAACCAAGTAGACGCGAAAGGTTTCGTGATACCTAAGCGAATACCGGTAGGATTAACTTTTTGACCCATACTAATATACTCCTAAGAATCAGACACGATCACAGTGATGTGACTAGTGCGCTTGATGATGCGATCGGCTCTGCCTTTCGCTCGTGGCATAATACGTTTCATTGTTGGACCATCGTCAATCAAAATTGTCTTAACGAATAATTCATCAATATCTGCACCTTCATTGTGCTCTGCATTAGCAATCGCTGAGTCTAGTACTTTTTTAACTAATTCAGCAGCTTTTTTGTTGCTAAAAGTTAAAATTTCAAGTGCTTTCTCAACATGTTGGCCACGGATTTGATCCGCAACTAAACGTGCTTTTTGCGCAGAACCACGGGCAAATTTATGTACAGCAATAGCTTGCATTTAACTTCCCCTTATTTCTTCGCTTTCTTATCAGCGATATGACCGCGATAAGTACGAGTTGGTGCAAATTCTCCTAATTTGTGACCGATCATTTCTTCGGTTACAAATACAGGAACGTGTTGACGGCCATTATGGACAGCTATGGTCAATCCGATCATCGTAGGGATGATCATTGAACGACGGGACCAAGTTTTAATTGGCTTTTTATTCCCGCTTTCCACCGCTTTCTCTACCTTCGTCAACAAGTGTAGGTCAATAAAAGGACCTTTCTTGAGGGAACGTGGCATGGTGATTCCTTAATTATCATTACTCTAATTACCGACCTTTGTCGGTAATTAAGAGTATTTAGTTTAATGCACTAATTACTTAGTACGACGACGTACGATAAATTTATCAGTACGCTTGTTCGAACGAGTCTTGTAACCCTTAGTTGGTACACCCCAAGGTGATACCGGGTGACGACCGCCAGATGTTTTACCTTCACCACCACCGTGTGGATGGTCAACTGGGTTCATGGCAACACCACGAACAGTTGGGCGAACACCGCGCCATCTTGAAGCACCAGCTTTACCCAAAGAGCGAAGCATGTGTTCAGAATTGCCGATTTCACCTAAAGTTGCACGACAATCTGCTTCAACTTTGCGCATTTCGCCAGAGCGAAGACGTAAAGTAACGTAAGCACCACCTTTCGCAACTAATTGTGCGTAAGTACCAGCAGCACGAGCAATTTGCGCGCCCTTACCTGGTTTAAGTTCGATTGCGTGAATAACACTACCTAATGGTGTGTTACGTAACGGCATAGTATTACCCGCTTTGATTGGAGCATCAACACCTGACTGGATAGTATCTCCAGCACTTAAGCCTTTAGGGGCTAAGATGTAACGACGTTCGCCATCTGCGTATAATACAAGCGCAATGTTAGCACTACGGTTTGGATCGTATTCAATACGTTCAATTGTCGCAGGGATACCATCTTTAGTACGCTTAAAGTCGATCATACGATAATGTTGCTTATGACCGCCACCAATGTGACGAACCGTAATGCGACCATTATTGTTACGACCACCAGACTTAGACTTAGTGTCTAATAATGGTGCGTAAGGCTT
>OJGT01000090.1_pt1 | contig 19644 bp, 13 predicted proteins | sample 1595031 | NCBI WGS metagenome assembly OJGT01 (sample SAMN05416857, study PRJEB24817) | seawater metagenome | isolation source: Sea water | place: Canada:Atlantic | collected 2013-11 | reverse complement strand
TATCCTCTTCGTCGGCAGCGTCAGATGTGTATAAGAGACAGGATAAGATCAAACGTTTAAATTTTTTATAGCGAAATAATAATAAAATTAAGGTAACTACTACATATAATATAGGTGAAAATATCTCAGATTTCACTGACCAGTAAAAATGAATAGCCACAAGAATTGCTATTACATAGCTAAAGTCATGTAATGTTTGCCATTTTTTTCCCATTTTACGTTTAAGCTTATTTACAGAAGTTATTGCTAATGCGGTAAGTAATAAAAATCCTGTCATCCCAATAGTAATATAAGGACGGTCTATTACTTCACTTAGAAAAAGTTCACTGTCAAATTGTACTTCAAACGCAAGAAAATTCAGCAAATGACATAGTGCATACGTAAATGTATACAGGCCTAATAGCCGTCTTGTCTGTAGTAAGTAGCCTTGCTTGGTTATTTTAGCTAGCGGTGAAATACACAAGCTTATCAATAATAAGTTAAAGGCGCCAATTCCAGTAAAGTGAATGACAGTCTCAACGGGATCGGCTCCTAACTCATCTGAAAAAGCGAGAAAATAAAGATTAAATAAAGGTAAAAAAGCTGCGAGGTGAATAATTACTTTTAAAATTAATACACGAGTACTACTGGTCATTACATGTAAACCTTAAAAATGTTTAGATAAATTCATACCTTGGTATAAATGTGCTACTTCTTCACCATAGCCATTAAAAGGTAATGTTTCTATACGATTACGTGCAAATAAACCACCACTAGTAATACGGCGTTCACTGGCTTGACTCCATCGTGGATGATCATGATTAGGGTTTACATTGGCATAAAAGCCGTATTCTCTAGGCGCCAATTTTTTCCATGTTGTCTGCGGTTCATGCTCCAATAATTTAATGGCAACAATAGACTTGATACTTTTAAAGCCATATTTCCACGGTACCACTAAGCGAATAGGTGCTCCATTTTGTGGAGGTAGCGTTTTTCCATATAAGCCAACACTCATTAATGCTAATGGATTCATTGCTTCATCCATACGTAAACCTTCAACATACGGGTATTTAATTCCACCACCTAATCGTCTATTCGCTTGTCCGGGCATTTGCTTTGGATCATATAACGTTTCAAAAGCAACATATTTAGCACGGGAATTTGGCGACACTTTTTTTATTAAGTCTGCTAATGAAAATCCAATCCAAGGCACAACCATTGACCATGCTTCTACACAACGTAAACGATAAATTCGCTCTTCTAACGGAAACATTTTGGTAAGGTCATCATAATCAAGCGTAATAGGGTTATCGCATTCACCAGAAATAGTTAATTTCCAAGGTTCAACATTGAAAGCTTGCGCTAATTTTGCCGGTTGCTCTTTTTGTGAACCAAATTCATAAAAGTTATTATGAGATATTACTTTTTGCTCAGGTGTTTTGATTAAATCTTGATTAGCTATATCTTGTTTGTAATCTAATGGCTTTGTTTTAAATACAGGGGTTTCATCACTGAAGAAACCTGCCTGTGCATTTTTACTAAGTGCGGCAGTCATCAATGCACCAGCACCTAAAAAGCCCATATTTTTTAAGAGGGAACGACGATCATGATAAACCGATTCGTCTGTAATATCTGACTCAGTAAGCTGAGAACGTTGTGGGATTTTGACTAACATATGAGCGCCTAATAACTATACCGTTCAGGTATAAACTAAAAAAAGTTTCTTGAGCTATTAGACACTTTTAACTTAAAAATAATTTCAATTAAACTGCATTTAAATAAATAGATTTATTAGGCAGCTTTAACTAATTGTTGTAAATGTGCAATGACATCACTTGATTCATATAACCATTGTACTTGACCATCGTCTTTTTCAATACGCAAGCAAGGGACGGTTCTTTTACCACCTTCACGGATTAATTCTTCACGATAATCATTTTTCTGATTAATATTTCGCAATTCAATATTCAATCCCTCTCGTTTCATTGTGCGGCGTACTTTTACACAAAAAGGGCAACTAGGTAATTGATATAAACTCAAGTTTTTAGTTTTATCATCAAACTTTGCCTGCTCTGCTAGGCTTCTTTTTGGCGACTTTGGTGAAAAAACAAAGTTACCAAGTAAGATAAGGCGACCTATAGGCCAACGTATAAGAGACATAATCATAATTTTTTTCTTCTGTATTTAAAGGTACGCTTCGACCATACGATCAAAATTGGTGGCGGATTTTACCACAAACCAGTTAATTTATGATCGTTTATTTTTAGGCACGAAGTTTAAAATAGAAACAGGTACAGTCTTTTTAACAGGAAACTCTGCCACTTCTTTTCGCTCTATAATATGACCTAACCTTGATTCAATCGCGCATAAGTTTCTGAAGTTATCTTTTGACACAAAAGAAACCGCTTCACCACTAGCACCAGCACGGCCAGTTCTACCAATACGATGAATGTAATCATCAACTTTATCGGGTAAGTCATAATTAACAACGCGGTCAAGTTCGCCAATATCTAGACCACGAGCGGCAATTCCTGTAGCGACTAAATATTTAATGTGACCTTGCTTAAAATCTTTGAGTATTTTCTCTCTAATTTCTTGCGTTCTGCCACCATGAATCGATTCAGCAATAATTCCACGTTTTTCAAGTTGACTTACCAGCTTTGCAGCTCCATGTTTCGTTTCTATAAAAATTAATGCTTGCTGCCATTTCAACTCTTTTATTAAATGACTTAATAATGCTGATTTATTCGTTTTATCAATAGTAACTAGCCATTGGTTTATACTGGGTTGATATTTTTTATTTTGAGCAATTGAAATTTCAATCGGTGCAGAAATAGTTCTTTTTGCTAGAGCACGAACATCATCAGAGATAGTTGCTGAAAACAACAAATTTTGACGCTGCGCAGGTAAACGTTCAATGATTTTATTAATATCATCAATAAATCCCATGTCTAGCATTCTATCAGCTTCATCAAGAACTAAGAATTCAAGCTCATCAAAATGTAATGCACGTTGATGTGCCATATCTAGCAATCTTCCGGGAGTAGCAACTAATAGATCAATCCCCCAAATAAGTCGTTGTTTTTGAGGTTGCGAATCAATACCACCATACATTGCCATTGAAGTCAGCGCTAAGTGCTTGCCATATTGTTCAATGCTAGCTTCTACCTGTATGGCCAATTCACGAGTAGGCACAAGCACAAGTGCTCTAATACGTTTTCCACGAAGAGTATGTTGATTATGCTCTGCATTTAACTTGTGTAAAATAGGCAACACAAAGCTTGCCGTTTTACCTGTGCCTGTTTGTGCAGAAGCAATTAAGTCTCTTCCCGATAAAACAGCAGGAATTGCTTTTTTTTGAATTGCTGTTGGCTCACTATAAGATAAATCAGTTAGCGCGCTTAATATTGGATCACTTAATCCAAGTTTAGAAAATGACATGGTGTGTCTCAAACAGTAAGTTAAAAATAACTAAATTTAGTGGGCTGATTTAATTTTTAAGCCTTTCAAAAAAGCTGATAAAACAATGTCACTACACTCTTTATAATGCTTATGATTCACTTTTCTAAAGAAAGCACTGAGTTCATATTTTCCAAGACTCAGCTCAGCTAATTCTAGTATAGCAATGACATCATCTGCCTTTAACGCTAAGGCTATTTTCAACTTATTAAATATAATATTATTCGTTAATACTTGTTCTGCTTGATGCTGAGGGCCATCTTTCGGTCCTCTTTGTTCAATAATAAGACCATTTAAAAAACTCGCAAATTCATTATCTGACAGTGATTTATAACGAGTGTCATTTTTCTCTCTATATATATCAACTAACTGATCTGCAGTAATTAAGCTTTGCCCTAGTTTAAACACGGCAAGTGTTTGTTCACTGCTAAAATCAAAAATGGTGCTAACACGACGAAGAAGATCATTATTTATCATTAAATTACCTAAAGCTAATTGTTATAGAGACGATTATTTGTTTGCTTCTTTAAAAAGTTCACAAGCATCCTTGTAGTATAACTGACTATTATTAATATTTATCTACACTCGCTATAAGATAAGCTATAATTTCTTAACATTTGCTAATAAATCAAAAATGGGGATAGTTAATAGAATGAAAAACACACCACAGTCTGTTCAAAGTCCCGAAGTGTCACTTGGCAATGTTTATGTTATGACACATTCTTTTTTTTCAGATGTGATCAGAATTGGGTGCACATCTGAAGATCCTGAAGCTTATGCAAAAACACTTTCTGAAAAAACACCAGGCAATTACACACTGGCTTTCACTCTTCAATGTGATAATCCATGCCAAGTAAAGAAACAACTTCAAACTTATTTAAATGCGCAAGAGTACGTAAGTGAGTTTTACCAAGTAACTGCTGATGTTGCGGAGCGATTACTTAAAAGGGAGAGTTTAAGAATACCTATTCAAACAACATAACTAAGCTTAATCATTTATTAGAAAAAAGAAGATTACTTAGTTAGCTTTAAGTAAATCCAATATTATTAAGCAAATAAACATAAGACAAATGTAAGTACGCAGCTAAATTGAGTACTTACATTTTGATAATTAAACAAACTAATTATTACTATCCATTAATATCAACAACTACGCGACCTCGAACTTTCCCTTCCATTAATGCTTCTGCTGTTTGTACGACTTCACTTAAGCCTATATCAGTAGAGATATCTTCAAATACATCTGGGGTAAGTATCTCTGACAGTCGTTGCCAAGCTTCAACACGATCGTTAATTGGTCTCATTACACTATCTATACCAGCTAACGTTACCCCACGTAAAATAAATGGCGCCACTGTAGCGGGTAAATCCATTCCTTGGGCTAAGCCACACGCGGCAACAACACCGCCATACTTTGTACTAGCACATACATTAGCTAATGTGTGACTTCCTGCAGAATCAATGGCGCCAGCCCAACGTTCTTTTGCCAATGGACGTCCAGGTTCAGATAATAAATTACGATCAATAACTTCTACAGCGCCTAATTTTTTCAGATAATCAGCTTCATCTAACCTGCCTGTTGAAGCAACCACGTTATAGCCAAGTTTTGCTAAAATGGCGATTGAAAAACTACCAACACCACCATTAGCACCTGTCACTAATATTTCCCCTTTGTCTGGTGTTATACCACTTTTTTCAAGGGCAATAACACAAAGCATGGCAGTATATCCCGCAGTACCAATAGCCATTGCTTGACGCGGAGAAAATCCTGCAGGTAATGGCACTAGCCAATCACTTTTTAAACGGGCTTTTTGTGCTAATCCACCACAATGGTTTTCGCCTACACCAAAGCCATTAAGTAGCACTTTGTCACCAACATTAAATTTATCACTATCGCTTTGCTCAACAGTACCAACTAAATCAACTCCGGGAACCATAGGGAATTTTCTAACAACAGGTCCTTTACCCGTAATTGCTAATGCATCTTTATAGTTGATTGTACTATGAGAAACATTAATGGTGACATCACCTTCAGGTAACACACTTTCATCAATAGCTTTAACTGCTGCTCGGTAACCTTGTTCATCTTTTTCAATTAAAATACCATTAAACATTTTGCTCTCCTAATTTAGACTGATCGTCTATAAATAATGAAATTTTTATTACTTTATCGAGGTAAAGTCGTAATAAAATAGTTAAAATAATTTTCTAATGGTTTAGCGCTTTGTACTAACTTTGCCCGTGCAACAGCACCTTCCCAACCAATCCAAAAATTTTCTGCTAATAGTTCACAGTTTGCTGTTTTTGATAATTCTCCTGACAGCTGCGCTGATTTAAGACAGTTCTCAATAAGTAACTGCCAATATAAGAAAATATCAATTAGTTGCTGCCTAAAGCTTTCAGGTAATAACTCTATTTCTTGCCCAAGGTTGCCTACTAAACACCCTCGTTTAAATTGATGACGGATCATTCCCAACTTGGCATCTTCTACAAAGTTACCTAGGCGTGTTAAAGGTGAGTATGACTCGTCTAATAAACAAGCCTCTAGTTTATTAGCAAAATAACTCCCATACCTTTCAATAACGGCCTGACCAAATGCTTCTTTACTATTGAAGTAATGATAAAAAGAACCTTTAGGCACACCCACTCTCTTTAATATGTGATCGAGCCCTGATGAGGCAAAGCCTTTTTCTGTTAATTGCTCAAGACCACTTCGAATTAATTCTGCTTTTGTATCTCGATTATCACGAGATACTTTCGGGGGTCTACCACGTCGTGGTTTTACTAAAGGAGTATTCATCAAACAATAATAGACCGATCGTCTATTTAATTGCAAGTTGTTTGTGATTTGTACAATATTAATTAACTTATAGTGAATATAATATTAATCACAATTTCATTTGAATATGTTAGACAATGCACATAAAAACTCTTATGCTGCAACATTGTTTTCAATAGTTTTGACGAAGTTCTACTCCGCTATTGCTATCGAATAAATGATTGTAAACCAGAGATAAAATTTGAACACCAAACAAAATTCAGAAACAGTAGATACGCTTTCGCCAACTAGCTCTGAGCAAAAAACATATATTCAGCATCAAAGCTTGCTATTACTAGTTTCTAGCCTAAATAAAGCAATCTATGTTTTTCCTTTAACAGCAACCATCTTAACCATCCTTTTTTGGCCTTACATTAATCATCTATTGTTGGGAAGTTGGTTGTTTACTATTGTTTTATTGAGTTTAGCTCGTAAAAAAATTCATAAAACAATGAGTCTACAAGAGGCCTCTTCTCTAAACCATTCCCGATGGCTAAAGTATATGCTGATACTCGATGTGAGTGCCGGTACATTAATCGGTTTTACTGGTGTTTTTTTAGGTAATCTCCCACAGGAATTTCAGTGGTTATTAATCATAATAACAATCGCAATCAGCATGGAAAGTGTTGCTGGGCAATCAGCAATTAAGGCATCATTTTTTGCATTTACACTACCATTATTTAGCGGTTTTATTTTAGGGTTAGTACTTGTTGGAAGTGATATATTTTATATATTAAGCATCTTTGCCGTGCTGCACGCTTTTTTCTTATATGGCAATTTTACTGCGATGCATAACCATATAAAAACCAACTTAAATTTAACCTTCTCCAATCAGCAGTTAGCTAAAGAACTTGAACAAAAGAATCAGGCTTTAGTTATTTCAAACGAACAAGTAAATGCGACAAGCCAAGCAAAATCAAAATTTATTATCTCCATGAGCCAAGAGTTAAAAACACCTTTACAGGGGATGCTTAAGCAACTAGATACCATCCAAAAAGATCCACATGATAGTGACTATTCACGCTCTATTGCTCTAGTCCATTCCTCAGGAATAGGATTACTTAATCTAGTTAATGACTTAGTAGACGTATATAGACTAGAAAAAGGTCAGCTAAAGCCCGAAGTTAAAGTGTTCGAGGTGAGACAACACTTTGAAGATTTAATCCATCTACTAACCATCAATGCGCACGTTAAAGGACTCAAAATATTTTGTACTATAGATAGCGAAGTTCCTGCAAAAATTGAATCAGATCCTGCCCGGTTAAGCCAAATCACTTTAAACTTATTAGCCAATGCCCTTAAATTTACCAATCAAGGTCATGTAGAGTTAAAGATTTATAGCCATGTGCAAAATGAGCAGAACGTTCTCGATATTGCCGTATCTGATACAGGTATAGGCATTAATCAAAACGATATTAAAATGATATTTCAACCTTTCATTCAAGGTAAATCAGATGTTGACACGTTAGGAAATGGTCTTGGATTAGCTATTAGCCGAGAGCTATGTCAATTACTGAATGGTGAGATGTCAGTAAAGTCAGCTGTCAAAAAAGGCTCTGTTTTTAGCGTCAAAGTACCTATAAAAATCAGTCAACAAAGAGAGTTATCTGTGCATTATGGTAACAAGAGTATTTTACTTGTGGAAGGTGAAAGGCAACATCAAATATCTATTGAACATCAATTACGCTTTCTTAATTTACCTTTCGAAACTGCAACTAATGCAAAAGAGGCTATGGCAATTTGTGCAGAAAGCAGAAACAAAATATCAGCCGTTATTATTGGCCATCAACCAGAGCTACAACAAAAGTTATTAATTAATCTGTGTCAAAGGTTAAAGCTACAGACCATTGAAGTTTTTGAACTTGGTAAAGGTAATAACAGTGAACAATTAACACTGAACTACCCTATAAAATTAGAACACTTAAAAATGACTTTCAACAACTTTAATAAGTAATAAATTAGGCGTATTTTTACAGTGGTTCAACCTTTAGTTCAATGTATAGTTTTTTATAACTTTTATAGTCACTTATAAACATTGAATATTAATAAAAAGTCATAAAAATACAATACGCTGTATTTCAACTTTACTTGTTAACTTGGCATTATTCTATAATATACGCCTCTCAATAAATATTCAGTTTTTGAGTAGTCAAAAGAGCTTATCCATGACCGTAAAATCACCTCGTATCGCAACTATCTTGCTACTTATTGTATGCTTTATTTGGGGCGTAGAATTTGTCCCCATTGATCTGGCTATCGAAGATATGCCAACCAATACCTTTAATGCAATTCGTTTTGCGGTGGCAACATTATCAATGTTACCTCTGCTGTGGTTGTCACAAAGGAAAAATAAAGATGACAGTAAACCAATTAATTATTTTCTCTTAATAAGATCAGGAATGTTACTGGGTTTTTTTCTATTTCTTGGCTTTTATACCCAAACTGAGGGGATGCGTTTTACTACGGTGACCAACGCAGGATTTATTACAGGTTTATGTGTTCCACTTGTCCCTGTATTAGGTTTTTTGATTTTTCGAAATGTTGTGCCTAAATCAGTATGGGTAGGTGTTATTACGGCGACTATAGGTCTTTACATGCTAACTATTGGAGATAAGCTAGTATTTAATAAAGGAGATGTTTTAGTCTTATTTTGTGCCTTTGGTTTTGCTGGGCACATTATTATGACTGATCGCTTAGTGATGAACTTTCCCATAATACCTTTAAGCATTGTACAAATTTTTGCTGTATCACTTTATAGTACAATAGCCGTATTTGTCAGCCCTGAACCTGCTTTCTACTATTCAGATGCCGAGCCTGTTAGCTGGTCTCAACAATTATTTACACCCTTAATGTTATTTGCCATTTTAGTTTCAGGAATTTTAGGAACAGCATATGCTTTTTGGGCTCAGTCAGTTAGTCAAACATTATTAAAGCCCCATAAGGTTGCACTTATTTTTGCTGCTGAACCTGTATTTGCTTGTATTACAGCCTGGATATTTCTAGGGGAAGTGCTCGGTGAAAAAGGTGTTATAGGGGCAGGATTAATTATTGCCGGAATGCTTTTTTCAGAGTTGGGAGATAGGAAAAAGCAGCCTGAACTCAGACCGCTTGACCAAGCAAGTACTTTGAAATAGTTAGAGCTTAGAAAAATAAAATTTATTATGCGTATTTTATATATTCCCTGCATAACAAGTAAGATACAAAAGGTTTACCTCAATCTTTTATTAGACGCCTACAAGCCAAAAACAGAATACTCTTGGCTTGTAAGCTTTCATAAAGTGGTTAGCTTATGATCTCGCTTTAAATTCTAATACTGTCGCATTAATACAAAACCTAGGTTGTCCATTTGGACCATCAGGAAATACATGTCCCAAATGAATCCCTGAAGTTTTAGAGCGAATTTCTGTTCGTCTCATTCCATAGCTATTATCAGGCCTTTCAATAACAGAGCCATCAACAGCTTTAGTAAAAGATAACCAACCTGTACCTGAGTTAAAGCGATCTCGCGTATCAAATAACGGTGCACCACTTAACTTATCAATAAAAACACCATCAGGAGTATTTTTAAAGATTTCATATTCTTTACAGAAACGACCATCTGTTCCTTCATCAAAGGCGACATTAAAGGCTTCACTTTTCCCTAGTTTAAAAACACCTAGCGCCTTATAAAACTGTTCTGGGCTCATATAGCCTTGTCTACCAAAGACCTCTTTGCCTTCTTCAATAAATAAAATAGTAGGAGTTGCCCAAGTTTCCGTTTTAATCATTAAGCCATCAAGTTGACTTGCTAATCGAAAGTTAATTGCAATTGTACCCTTATAGCTATTCACTACATTTTCTTTAAATTTTTCACAATAAGGACAGTAGTTATCTGATTCAATAACAACAATATGTTTACCTGTTAATAATGGCGTATTATCAAATGTTTGATTGGCTAGAGAAGTTTTATTTGAATCAAGGTTAAACTTAACTCCGGTAGAATGATCTGGACAGTAGCCGTTTGGGTTTTTAGCTAAATAGTCTTGATGGTATTGTTCTGCTGCAAAAAATTCAGTCAACGGGCTTATTTTAGTTGTGACTTTTCCATAACCAGCAGCGCTTAATAACGCTTGGTAATCAGCAGTTACTTGCTGTGCTATTTTATTCTGTTGTTCATTATTTGTTAATATAGTTGAACGATATTGTGTACCAACATCATTACCTTGGCGATTCAATTGTGTTGGATCATGACCTTCATAATAATTCTGCAATATAGTTTCTAAATTAACCATTGAGTTGTTAAAAGTCACCTTAACCACTTCGGCATGGTTATTTTCGTTATATTTATTTTTTCGCTGCGTTATTTCTCGGTAGTTAGCCCCCACATTTTTACCATCAGCGTAACCCGAGACTGCATCTACCACACCAGGAATTGCTTGATATCGTTTTTCTGCTCCCCAAAAACATCCTGCTCCTAGCACAATAGAATCTAAATGGGTTGTTGCGGATACTTTAATTGGCGATTGTGATGAAGCTGGGAGTATTTTTTCAATATCACGTTGAGTTTCGCTAGAGTCTTCAACTGAATATTCAGTTGATTGCGGTGACAAAGTATACATTGTCACCGCTGAAATTAGTGATATAGCTGTAATGAACGATATTGTTTTCATAATTCTATCCTGATTAACCAATAAATAGGTTAGTTTTTAAACTTGAATAAAATTATAGATCATCAATATATCAATTTAGTCACCGAGTTATCACAATTTCATCACAAGAGAAAGATGAGTGTAATATTTCAGCTCAGCTATACTTGGTTTTAAATGTAAGTTGCGCTTCTTAACGATATTATAAAAGTTAAATTGTATGCAAACACAAGCAATAAGAGACTACTTATTTCTACTATTTTGCTGGGATTTACTCATGATTGATTCATACATTAATATCACTTCTTGCGCTAAAGAAGAATATTCAGGGTGACGGGATAAAATCAATAAAACCTCATGAGCATCACCCAGCGTATCTTCAAGGTAAGAGAGATCGAAATGATCTAATACAGCGCCATTATCAACCTGTTGCTTAAGTAGTTTTGCTCTAGGGTAGCGCTCAGTTTCAAAGCGCTTAAGCAGTACAGAAATCACTCCTTGATCTTTTGTTTCTTGATCCATGTTCCATCCTATCAAATTATTAACTGTGTAGAGTATGACATAAATACAAATAACCTAAACTTGACATAAACAGCTATTTTTTATGTTTTTGATACTTTAGTTAATTTAGTAAAAAAGTGCTCAATAAGCACCAACAAGCCACCTAAAATAAAACCTATAGCAAGATCAATAGTGAGCGGTGTAATAACAGCGAGAATTTCACCAATGATAGCAACTTTACTCATAAACACTGTTGCTGACTCAATATACACATGCATTGCATGAATACCATGAGTTATCAACGAGCCACCCACTAACCACATAGCAACAGTGCCAGCAACAGCAAGAAACTTCATGAGTTTAGGTGCAAATCCAATCATAAATCGCCCTAAAGCACGCTTAAAGCTTCCCCATAACGATGTAGATTTTTCTTTGATTAATGCTAAACCGCCATCATCAATTTTAACAATGCCTGCTACTAAACCATACACGCCCATCGTCATTAAAATAGCAACAAAACTGAGTACAGATACCTGCGTGGTTATCTCTTTATCTGCAATTGTTCCTAATGCAATAATTATGATTTCAGCGGATAAAATAAAATCAGTCCGAATTGCTCCTTTAATTTTATCTTTTTCAAAAGCCGCTAGATCGATATTTGGATCTTGTAAAGCTTCTCTTAAATGTGCTTTATGTTGCTCTACCGCAGTTTTTTCAGTGAAGTTATGCCACACTTTTTCAAAGCCTTCATAGCATAAATAAGCACCGCCCAACATAAGCAAAGGCATGATTAAACTGGGTAAGAAGTAACTAAGTAACAATGCAATAGGTACTAAAATAGCTTTATTAAGCATAGAGCCTTTAAACACAGCCCAAACAACGGGAAGCTCTCTATCAGCGAGTATACCTCCTGAAAGTTGCTCAGCATTTACCGCCAAGTCATCTCCCAAAACGCCTGCTGTTTTCTTTGCAGCAACTTTCGATAGCACAGCCACATCATCAAGCAACATCGCTATGTCATCAAGTAAAGTAAGTAAACTAGCACCAGCCATATAGCACCAAATTGAATAGAAAAAGAGCCACTATCATGATGCTTTTTTGGTTATTATTCAAAAACCTTTCATCCCTTTGTTAGCACACATACTTGTTAAAATAAAAGAGCCCATTAACCTGATGACTAATTTGATACTTCTCGAATATAAATAATTCGATCATTACCACGGAACTGACCAAATGTGGCAACTGCTGAGGGGTTGTCATCATGCGATCCATCATTATCCCAATCAAATTTGAGCCAATTAAAAGTGTCGTACGTCACATCTAACTCTCCTTGATTTCCCGCTCCAGGAGCCTCTAGCTCAATGCTTTGTGTTTTACCTTCAATAAAACTTCCTATGCCGCCAAGCTTGTCAGTCAAAGCAGGATCTAACCCTTTATCTGTAAGCGATAATTTAGCAGCATCATAACCCGTACAATCATTATTTGAAGTGACTATAAAATTAGTTCCGTCATAGTGTTCAACTTGTAGCGGCTGAGGAAGGTCAGATGTTTCTGGACCAAAGCTATTGTTTAACACTAAACGGCCAAATCGAATTTTAACACCTGTTGGTGATACATCAACAGTCGATGATGTTCCACCTGTAGGCGTTAAATCAATTCTATCTTCATCATTAATGTCTGTGATAGTGAAATCAATATCAGCAGTGAAAGGCGTTACAATTGTATTAGCTGAACGATTATAGAAAAAATTATCAGTATCTGAAAATTGATAATGCAGTATCCCTTTTGGCAATGGGTTATCTTCAGGTGCTGATGTAGTTAAATCTCCTTGGCTCAAAACGCCGGTGCTCATATTAGCCGTTAGTGGCAGAAGATTTCCATCAACGCCAACAGCTAGTTGATCAAGTGTAGGTGTTGTAAGCGTTATATCAGATGCATTGAGTTTCATATAATCATTAGAGCCACCCTCACTATCCTCATAGTAGTTTTTAGTGATACTACCTTGTTTATTGTAAGCAGTAATGGCTATCACAGGGTTTGTTAAATATGAAATAGCACCAATAGTGTTGGTTGCTTCATCCTTTTGACCGCTATAAACAAATGCTGTCCCTGTATTGCAAGTTGCTAAAAATGAACCATGAGCAACGACTGTTTGCGTGAAATAATCAGGAGTAAAACGACCTATATTAATTGCCTCAGCAGAAGAAATGATTATATTTTCATTCGCATAATTATAGTCGCGAACGTCAAGGTTAAGTAAACCTACTTCTGAATACCGTGCAGTCGAAGATCCAAATACGCCGAGTGTGGATGTACTATCTAATATAACCGATTGAAATGTCACTGGCATGGTAGAGCTATGCTGACTATCAATACTTCCATTACTACCATAGGTTAATGTGCCATTCTCGCCATGTGTTGTAGGGCCAGTTCGAGCTAGCTTAAACTCTATTTCGCCTGGTGAATAGTTTGGCGTAATCGCTGCGGGAGTCGCTGCATTATAGGCACTAACGGTTAATTCAAAATTTTCGCCTGCAGAATGAATTGGAGTCGCTGTAGCTGAAGCGGCATTTAAGTTTGTTGACCCTGTTTTTGCACTAACCACAAGTTTATCTGGGCTTACCCAAAATGCATTACTAGAACCTGATAATGTCACTCCTCCTACACTATAATTTGCATGTAAGCGAATTTGACCTGCATCGTGATATACAGGTACAGGAATTGTCGCGATACTGTCTGTACCAAAAGTTAATGTTGTACTTGTAGAACTAGGAACACCGCCTTGTTTGGCAATGCCTGCGCCGTTAACGGTAAAGCTAAGACCAGTAGTTCCGCCTGGTGCAACATTTTCTTGGGATAAATCAATATTTTTATTACCACTAAATAATGCAGCACAAACACCACCAACATCTTTTACTGCTTGTAATTTCAATGATTCATTAAATACAGCACCCGATGTATGATTTCCTATGGTTATACTATTGCCATCACCAGAGAGAAATCTAAAACCTGCCTCGGCAAACTCCATATCGCAACTTGTACCTGTGCCATTATCACAAACCACTGCATCAGATGCAGTGGTTGTAGCATTAGCTACTGAAAAAGTCAGGATTTCAGGGGCCGTATGATTAAAGTTAACGGTAGTACTACCAGTAAAGGTAGGAGAACTAATTACATTTCCATCAGCAAGAATATCCAAAGTCACTGACTCTGCACTTACATTTGAGCAACTCTCATCAGTACAAGCTTTCAGTGTAAGAGGTTCTGCTTCACAAGTTAACCCTTGCCCATCATGACTTATTTCATAGTGGTGAATGGTAGGTGAATTACAATCATGTCGTTCATTCATTATAGTGACGACTTGTTCTGTGGTTAAGCTTCCTTTGTACACTCTTACTTCATCAAGCAAACCACTAAAGTTGTATCCTGTATTAATAGACCAACCACCAATACGTAATTCACTATCTACAACTGCCCTACTAGTACTGGGCCTGCGAGAACTATGACGATGAGATAATGCTTTTGCTTCTCCATCAATGTGAATTTGATTGTTGGTTACACTGCCATTTGTAAATTCAACAGCAATATGGTGCCAGCCAACATCTAATCCAACACTCGAAGTACCATAAAGATCTCCATTACCCGTGTTAAACCCTATGTTACCACTAGTAATCCATATATCATGAACATACCAACCAATAGGCATAACACTATTTGTACCATCCCATTTCATCCAGAATGTTACCGTTGTTTTCGCACCTGTAGTCGTGTCTAACCCTATTCCTAAAGGTAAATCTAAACCTGTCGCTTTAATAGAACCTCTATTTTGACTTACATAACCACAAGTTCCTGGATCCCCTGTTAAAGCTGCTGGAGAATCTTCTGTTGGAGGATTAACTAGGGTAGAATTAGTGACTATCTGTCCATGATAGTTATTACCACTACTATCAATAATTTCATCAGCACTACCATCCCATTCATCTTCTTCAAAGCGATATTCTAGTAATGGTTCTAGGGGTACAGGACAGTTTCTTTCACTACCATCATAATTATTTCCCGCATCTTGATTGAGAAAGATATTTTCAATTTGAGATGCTGTTAATACAGATTTAAATACTAATGCTTCATCAATCAAACCGTCTGCAGATGATTCTCCTGTAAAATAAGATGAATTTCGATTATCACCAAAATAAAGGGTATTGTAGCCAGCAAGATCCACATTACTGCCATTTCCACCCGATACAGTTTGCTCAATGCCATCAACAAATATTTTAGCAACACCCGTAGAAATATCCCAAGCAAACGCCAAATGTTTCCAGACTCCCGCTCCTACAATAAATGTACTTACCGTAGATTTCTGATAATCACCATCACTCCCGTCTTCAAACCAAAACTTTACCTTTCCATTACTTATTTCTGCAACGAAATATTTATCTCCATCTGTAGCATCAAACAACCTTTTATCAGATGCCGCATCCCATGCACTATTACCTTTGTACCAAAGACTAATCGTTCCACTTGAGCCTATTATTGTATCTAAGTCTACTCCGCTATCAACGGCCTCAACTGTTGTTGCACTAGTGTTACTAGGAATACTAGCCGCATTACAAATTTTTCCCGCTGCTGTTGTAATCCCTCCAACTGATACCCCATTATTATCATTTCCTGAACTGTCGATTACTTCATCAGCAGTACCATTCCAACTAAATTCATCAAATCGATATTCTATTATTGGAGTAACAACTACGTTAGGACAATTTCGTTCGCTTCCATCCCAGCCATTACCAGCTAAATTGTTAGTTCGAATATTCTGGATTTCAGTTGCGCTCAGTGCTGAACCAAAGATAGTAAGTTCATCCATCAAGGCATCAATACCGCTGTACCAAGGGTCGTCGCCAATATAGAGCGGGCCATTATTACTTATTGAAGAGCCTGCAAGTGAAGTTTGTTTTGCAAGAGTGCCATTGAAATAGGTCATCAATTGGTTATCTTTTTTGACTAAAGTAACCATAGTCCAGCTATTTAAACCTAAGGCAGTATTACTTGTATGACCTTCATCACGACTGCTAGTTGTTGAGACTCGGTGATAGACTTTACTACTGCCGCCAGAGAGGAACCAAGCCGCGAAGGTTCTTTCAAAATCAATACTACCTTTGTGAATGATATTACTCCATCCACTGATTATACTTCGAGGATTAAGCCAAAAATTTACCGTGTAGTTACCATTATTATCACCAACATCTAATAGCGCATTATTAGCCACTTCAATGCGATTGGTTCGATTAAAGTCTGCCGCATTACATAGCATGCCACTTGCCGGCTGAACATTAATAGCTTTGCCGTGAAGTGCGTTGTCACTACTATCCAAAACATCTTCACTTGTGCCACTCCAATTAGTTTCATCAAAACGATATTCAACTATAGGCTCTAGTCCTTCATGCACCACAATATTACTGTATAAACTGTTACTTGTTGGCACACTGTCATCGTCATTCATGAAAAATAGGTATTGAAAGTCACCTGTGTAAAACTCCCCAACAGGGATAGTAAAATGAGTTACACCGCTGCCAGAATAAGTCGCAAAGTCAGAGAGCCCCCAGTTTTGTGTACCATAAACCTTAAAACTCCGATCCGAACTTATAGATAAATCATTATCAAAACCTAAACCTTGAACCTCACCTTGAACGGTACTTTGAAAGTCAAACTCTATGACAGTGTTTTCAGTAACAGTGTAAGGAAAATCTATCTTCTGCCAACGATTACCTTCAAGAAAAAGGCTTAAACCCGCGTCTCTAATATCCACCGTTCCCGTTCTATCTTGGCTACTTCCGCCATAACTTGAAACTTCATACTCCTGACTTATATTATTTGCTGTTACAGAGAGCTTAGTTGGTACTTCATACTTAATCTCAATATCATCAATATACATGCCAATGATGGCATTATTACCCGTTGCTAAAAAACGGATTTGTGTATTACTAGCCGCATAATCAGAGATATCAAAAGAAGCTGATATAGGTGAAGTATTGTGAGTATTAATTCTATAGCTATCTAGATCAATCCAATTAGTACCATCGTAAACTGAGAGTACAACGGTTTGATTACCTCTTGAGTGAGCACGGCGATAAACAAAGGATAATGTTGCGCTAGTGGCACCGGTTAAATCTAGCTCTCGGTAAACACCTTTATTCACATAGGTTTCTCTAGCACTACCAGAAGGGACACCTAAACGTAAACAATTTCCCCCACTCCCACTACATAAATCACTACGTACTCTGGCGATGCCTGCACTAGCGCCATCAGACTCCCCGACTTCTACCCAGTTTCCACTCCAGTTTTCACTACCGCTATTTTCACTATAAGAAACAGTGGGGAAATTATCACCTACCGTTTTTTCAGCCGCCATAGCTGAGCCTATGTTAAAATAAAAGAGACTGATAATAGCTATTAGGCCTAGTTTTTTTAAATACTGAGTGATTGCTGAAAACATTGAGAGTATGCCCATTCCACCTATTTTTAGGTTTCCAAATTTAGCGCTTATAAAATTGACTAAGTACATTGTTGTCAGGGCGTCTGTAATATTTTTCAATGGTAAAGTCCGTATCAAATGCTGCTGATAATAAGTTAAATACGCTTGGTAAGGTTTTACATTACCACTACTGCTGAAAAATAATCATAACAATTCAGTATTTTAATCACAATCTAAACACGCTATATAACTTCGCAACAAAAAAAGCCCTACTGTGAACAACACAGTAGGGCTTTCTAAATTTCTAAATTTTCAGTATAAAGCTTAAGGTAAGTAACTTTGACCCATTAAGAAGCTGTCTACTTCACGTGCACAGCGACGACCTTCATCAATAGCCCAAACAATTAAGCTTTGACCTCGACGTCCATCACCTGCAGCAAAAACACCTTCTTTACTGGTTGCAAACTTATCGTATTCAGCTGCAATGTTAGAGCGGTTATCTTGCTCAAGGCCAAACTGTTCAACTAAACCACCTTCAGGGCCCATAAAGCCCATAGCGATTAGCACGATATCAGCTGGAAGTACTTTCTCACTACCTGCAACTTCTTGTGGGAACATTTGACCTTTGTCATTTGTTTCCCAAGTAATATCAACCGTATGAACCGCTTTAACATTACCTTCGCCGTCACTTTCAATCTTCTTAGTCATTACCAAGTACTGACGAGGATCTTGACCTTGAACTTCAATCGCTTCTTTTTGACCGTAATCAACCAATAAACGTTTTGGCCATTGTGGCCATGGGTTACTATTCTCGTCACGCTCTTCTGGAGGACGTGGCATAATTTCTAATTGAATAGCACTTGCACATTTATGACGTAATGACGTACCAATACAGTCAGTACCAGTATCACCACCACCAATAACCACAACATTTTTGCCTTCTGCATTAATGAACTGGCCATCTTTATGTTCACTATCAAGTAGGCTTTTAGTGTTTGCTTTTAAGAAGTCCATGGCAAAATGAATACCATTAAGCTCACGACCTTCAACAGGTAAGTCACGTGGTACTGTAGCACCTATACATAACACAACTGCATCAAAATCACTTTCAAGCTTTTCAACGCTAACATCTTTACCTACTTCAGTATTAGTAACAAATACAATGCCTTCTTCCGCTAAGATATCAACACGACGTTGTACTAATTCTTTTTGCAGTTTCATGTTCGGAATACCGTACATTAATAAACCACCAATACGATCGGCACGTTCATATACAGTAACCATATGACCCGCTTTATTCAGCTGGGCCGCTGCAGCAAGACCTGCAGGACCAGAACCAATAACAGCAACATTTTTACCTGTGCGTGCTGATGGCGGTTGCGCTACAACCCAACCTTCTTTAAAGGCATGATCGATGATTGTTTTTTCATGTAACTTAATCGTTACGGGATCAGCATTGATACCTAGTACACAAGCTCCTTCACAAGGTGCAGGACATACACGTCCAGTAAACTCAGGGAAGTTGTTGGTTTTATGCAGTAATTCTATTGCATCTTTCCAACGGCCTCGGTAAACCAAGTCATTCCATTCAGGAATAACATTATTTACCGGACAACCAGCAACAGCAGGAGCAAACTCTGACTTTGCTGATTGACAAAATGGTACACCACAATCCATACATCGAGAGGCTTGTTTCTCAATGTCTTTTAATGGCATTTTTTCTGAGACTTCAAGCCAGTCAATCTGTCTCTTATACACATCTCCGAGCCCACGAGACGTAGAGGAATCTCGTA
>OJGT01000088.1_pt1 | contig 20223 bp, 15 predicted proteins | sample 1595031 | NCBI WGS metagenome assembly OJGT01 (sample SAMN05416857, study PRJEB24817) | seawater metagenome | isolation source: Sea water | place: Canada:Atlantic | collected 2013-11 | reverse complement strand
AGATGTGTATAAGAGACAGCTTTCATCATGAATTGCTCTGGCAAAAGCTTCTTTACCGGTACCCGTTTCACCCAATATCAAAATCGGAATGCTTTTATTTAGTACTTTACGCACACAACGAATACCATTTTGAATAACCGGTTCTTGTCCGCCAAGGTCTTCCATTGATGGATGCATTGATCTATTTACATGAGGGACATTTACTTTCTTAAACAAAGGCTTGGCAACAAAACCTTTAGGAGCAGATAAATTTACTTTAACTACCTCATGATTTTGCTTACATCTTAGTAAAACTGAGCTTCCTGCAGAATGCAAATCGTTTACTGACGCTTCAAACAACTGGTTAACAGGCACCTCCGTGAAGCTTTTTTCTGATTGTAACTGATAGGCCTTTGCTGCCGTACTATTCGCTGCAACCACTTGACCTTGTTTGTTTATAGCCAACAAACCATTTTGTTTAAAATCACTACCTTCATCTGAATTATCGAAAGACAAGATAAGTGCGCTGTCATGTGCTTGGCGAAAATAGTGGTTCTCCCGCTCTAGCAATGAGCTGATTTTTTGAATGTTCGCCCGTTGAAGGTGAACGTCACCCATTTTAGTGGCAATTTGGAATAAAAGACGAGATGCCGCTTTTACTTTATCCTCTGAAACAATTGGCACTCTTTTCACTGCCTCAAAATACTGCTCGGGGTCAATTCCTAATTCTTTGGCATAACGCTTAAATAACCATTCATCAGGTGGTGAAGTCAACACCTGTCCACCTAAGACAGAGCCTACTTGTTGACCACTAACCATGATAGGAGCAGCCATATCGACTAAACCTGCATGACATTTATAGACTAAGGGTTTACCGGATTTCCAGGATTTACGGCCTGCTTTAAGGTCGCAGTCATTACAACGCTCAAGACCTAATTCGCTTTGACGTGTATACATTGTACAAAAATCGGTAAAGTGACTACCAGAGGTTACTGGTTTTTCATTATCTACTGTGAGTGTTGCCATGCCAGATAATTCCGAGAAATTATCCTGTAAACTTTGCCAAAACTTAAGATCGAGGATTTTATTTAGTTCAGCTTTCATTTTATACTCATTTTTATATGGTTTTATTGGCGGGATAGCCTTAGTCCTTAAGATGAGATTCGTTTACCTAACTAATAGATTATACAATTTAAAAGTATCTAACCCGATACATCATACTACACCAAACAATAATAATTTCAAATTCAGTGATTGGAATAGACTTAATAGGGAATGTAATTCATTGAACACAAAAAAGCAGGCTAATATAATTAGTCTGCTTTTCGATAAGTTCCAAAAGGTTTATAAATTCACCATTCTCTTTTTTTACTATAGATGATTAAAAAGAGATAGAAGCGCCAACGTGTAATGCCCTAGGTTGACCACCAAAGAAACGGTAAGAGCCAAAAGCATAATCAGCTCTACTTGCATATTTTTCATCGGTAAGGTTTTCTATGCGCGCAAATAAGCGTGTATTATTGTTTAGCGCCATTGAGCCTCTAAGTTGTAATAATTCATGACCAGAATAGTCGTGCTCGTTGGCGGGATCTGAATAATACTTGCCCATATGCAACCATTCTAGTTCAAGTTCACTGTTATCTGTAGGCTTCCAAGCCAGACGAACATTAGCAAGCTGTTCTGGTGCAGTGTCAACTTTATTCCCTTTAATAACACCGCTGCTAGCACGGTCAAATTCATACTCATGCTGGCCATAACTATAATTAACCGCGAGACTAAATTGCTCAGTTAAATCATAGTTAATGCTCAATTCAAGTCCTTTATGGGAAGTCTCACCGTCAGTAACATTTAAGCCTTTGGCATCACGAAAAAAGAAGTTGTCTTTATTCATGCTGTAAACGACAAGTTCATACGTTAACGTATTGCTTATTCCACGCAAACCAAGCTCTACGCTATCAAGACGCTCTGATTCAATCTCTCCGACCAGTTGTTGCTTTTGTAGTCTATACATATCAGTGGTTTGTGGCGCCCTAAAACCTTGGGACCAACTGCCAAAAAATGCAGTATTATTATTCAGTCGATAATTAAAACCTAACTTAGTGCTGGTATTATCAAAGCTATCATTACTGTCTTCAGGACGTTTAAATAGGCACTCAGTTGGCTCATCATTACTATTTACGCAAGCGCTACCATCCGCTTTAGTAGTGCCATCAGCGATTAAGTTATCATATCGGTATTGAGTCGAATCAAAGCGTACACTACTGGTAAATTTAAGTTGTTCAGTTAACTGCCAATCTGCCTGAATATAGGGAGCAATCATTGATGCATCTACTTTATAGTCGTAATGCAACCCCTGTTGACGCGCTTTACCAAAGCTATAGCTATCTGATTTTTGTTGGGTTTGAGTCAACTCCCCTTCTGTCCACTCAAAATCAATTCCCATCACTAAAGCAAGATCCTGATCTACCTGAAAATTATAGCGATTAATCATACCAACACTGAAGTGACTATTTTCTTCAATTGCTTTTGATGGAAGATAATGCTGACGAAACTCCATTTGATTGAATCGAAAATATGGCGTTATGGTGAAGCTATTCTCTGCGCTCAATTCACGTTGCCAACTAGTGGCTATTCGAACGGACGACCATTCACGATAGGCATCACTATCACAGTTTTTCTCCATGGCATTGCGATCTTCATAAAGGTTTTCTGCTGTATAAGTTGAGCTATAGCAATCAGAGCCATTATCGCCAGAAGATATAAACCCTGCTGTATTTTGGTCCAGAACAAAGCCAGAAATTATCGTCTTAAACTGATCATTTCCGCTAACATAATCGTGACGAAGCCCCAGTTTTAATGAAGTAAAATCGCTATTATCACGGTAACCACCATCATCAATCGCTTGAATATTACCACTAACACCTTGATTATCTGATTCATTGCCTACCGTACCTTGTATTTGGTACCTGTCATTTGGTCCCGCAATGAACGTTACATCACCGCCATTGTATGGCGCTTTTGTTAAAACATTAACAACACCATGAACCGCATTTGAACCATAAACCGCACTGGCAGGACCGCGAATAATTTCTACTTCTTTTGCCTGAGCAAGGTTTAACTCTGATAAAGCATTGTTATTAGCAAAGCCTGCGGATCGGGTGGCAATTCCCTCTTCAAGAAATAAAAAAGCGCCCGCAGCACCAGGGCCAGTTAAAACAGGTGAACGTAAGGAAGGCAACGATTCCATACCATTATTGGTTTGTACATGTACACCTGTTGCTCTGTTTAAAATATCACTTGGATGTACAGAGCTAACTGAGGCAATATCGTCACTTAATATACGATCGATATTACCTGCTAAAGGGAGAACTCCAGATTGTTGAAGCGTACCAGTCACAACGATAACTTCTGTCACAGTATCATTACTATTTGATTTAACTATCTCGGTTTTGTCAGTTGCCGCGAGCACAGAACAACTGACCATTGAAAAACAAGCCATAGTAATAGCTGAAATGGGAAATCGTTGTAACATATCATTCATATCCTTTTTAGGCTTCTTTGGTCATATAGGTGGCACCTACGACTGAAATCTTACCAAATAAACCACCGAAAATAACAGATAAAGAAATTAACAATAATGGATTTTCAAAATTAATATTGGTTAACGTAGCTAGAGACATTCTTTCATTAGTTTGTAGAAGATAGGCAAACGTTGCTGCGTAAGATAAAACAGAAGCGGGAACAGCCCCGAAAATTTGGAAATTTGAAGCAAAAACAACCGTAAAAGCCGTTATACCAACAACAATTGCACTCCAAAGCGGCATGCCTAATGTATCAGCTAAAGGAACAGTTAATACGATAAAGGCGGCAATCCAACCAATTATAACGCCAAAAACACCGCAAACTACTGTACTTTTTAAGGCATGGTTATCGCCACCAAGTGCAGCAAAACCAGCCCAGGCAATAAAAACAGCCCAAATCAAAATGTAACCCGATAGAGGACCAAAGGCAATCCAAGTTGCCAATGCGCCAACTAGGGCAATACTTAACGATGTTGCAGTTATTTCGTTCATAAAAATCTCTTTTAATTGAAGTTAAGTGAGCCCCTTGAAATATAGCGATACATTACAAGGGGAAAAACTTTTAAGTTATATTCTAAAAAGAAACAGACAGTTCAGCTAACAAACCATCCCATTCAGCTTCACCAGTACCATCGGTAGATTGACCACCAGATAATGCTTCTTCTGTTTGTTTAACATATTCTATTTTTAACAATACTTTGTCTTCAATCCAGTAACCTAAACCTAGTTGAATACGATCTAAGCTATCATTTCCAGAAATGCCTTCTGACTCATTAGTAGATTGAGAATAACGAGCGGCAACATATAACTCTTTATTAATATCATACTTAGCTTTTACGCTCATAAAATTAACTTCAGACTCTTTATCTGTGAAGTTTGTACTTACTGGTCGGTATCCTGCTACACCACTATCAGCCCAACTATAATCATCTTGAGCTTGACCATAATAAGCATGTAGTTTGAAATTATCTGTTTTATATTGAGCATCTATCTGCCAAATAGTCGCACTAATACCTGGGACAATTGCAAAGTGACTACCACGCCCTGGTGTTCCTGATACACCATCAGAATCGCTACCAAATTGATAGTTATCAGCATCACCAACACCAATAAGTGAACCAATTCCTGCGCCACCTGGATCAGAACACGTACCACTTGCGCAATCTAAATCAGCATTAGTAACAAATAAGCCAGCACCTAATGAGAAGCCATTACCAAGCCCAACGGTACCGCGTAAACCAAAGTTATAACCAGAATCTTTAGAAAGATCAGTTCCAAAACTAGGCTTACTAACTACAGCATCCCAAGTGTAATTGTCAGATGAACCGTACAGCCAAAGACCTTCTTCTGCGGTGATCATATCAACTGGGCTGTTACCAATTAGTGGGTTACTTTGAACAACAGCACCATCTGAATACTCAATAAAGTTTTGAGTAGTAGAAATAACATTACCGACTCTAAGGCCTAAACCATCTTTTTGAAATTGAATCCAAGCTAAATCTTGTGCAATATTAAAGTTACCAAAATCATTTGGCTCTTCAGCTAATTCTGCAAATACTGAAATTGTATCTGTTATTTGTGCATTAAAATGCAATGCAAAACGTAAACGATGAAAGCCGCTTTCCCCCTCTGTTGCTACTAAAGGTCTTGCAGCACCATCAACTTCTATAGCTGTTTGCCAAGATTGCATTGCAGCACCATTAATCTTAAGTTTACCATCCATAAACTCTACAGCTTGAGTTGCAGTTGCCGTCATACCCAGTGCTAATACAGCCGCCACATTAGCGGCAATAATTGTTTTTTTCATTTTGTTTCCCCATTAGTGTTTGTTTTTTGATACTGGGTTTATCTATCGCAATGCTTGTGCCAAATAAGAAATCAAAACCTAAATTAATAAAAAAAACATTCAACAAATTGATTTAAATGGAATAATTTAATTTATCGAATTACTTACTATTAAAAGTACTAACTATGAAACTAAGGTTACATTAGGACAGCTGTAGCAATTTTTGTGCGAATTGCTACAGCTGTCTATGTTTTGCAAGATAGAAATAGGACATACTTATGAAAAATGGATCAATTGATTTATTCGATTGGTATTGCAATAATTACTGGGCTTGAACAGTGCAATCAAATGAAGCTGTTCACAGGAAATAAGGCTTGTTACTAAAAACTAAAATGCTAAATTTAAGTAATGAGTAAATAAAAGTTTTAGAGTAGTTAGAAAAATAGCTATAGTCAGAAAATCAATGAGGAATATGTCTTATTTCTAGTTTATGTATGGCGTTAATATTATAACTTATATGGTCTGCCTTTAGTGGTCTGGCATTAGCCAGATCCACTGCTAGCAAATTTTAGTTTTCCGCTGTTACGGGATCAATCATCTTCCGTACTTCAGTTACTTTAGTCGCAGGAAATCCGCTCCGCTCCGCGTGCTCCTCAATGAGTGTGACATTATCAGCTAAGTAAATACAAAAAGTCTTATCGCCAGCCACGTAAGAATGTTCCCATTGAATTTTCTTCTGCTCTGCCTGCATTGCGTTTAGCACGCTATTAGATTTCTGCGCAGCTCCACGTAGATCTTCACGCTCAGCGGAACCTATTTCTGGAATATCTCGTTCAATTACATATCTTGGCATAGTATTTTCCCGTTTGTTGTGATTTAGAATATTGTCTAATGCGTTAATAAAGTACTAATCAGTTGATTTGGTTTTGTTTTTTACCGAAAGAGAAAACTGATAACCTTCTGGACTTTTACCTACCAAATAAACTAATGATTCTTCCCTCTGTGGGTTATCAAATTCGATACGAAATAAATTTTCAACAGAAAGGTTTGATTTAAAGTTTTTATCACCAACAGAGAAGTCATCGAAAAAATCATCATCGACCGCTTCAAATTCCGTTTTTATAATTTTTTTCCCTAGACTGTTACGTGTGTAAACCTTAACCATTTTTTTCTTGTAACCGCTAATTCCAGTCCAATCAATTAAGTTGTAAATGTCATCAACATTTTTCTTTTGATAGGCGCTAAGGTAACGTTGTTCTAACTCCGCCATTGTTTGAGGCAAATTACTCGCCAATATACTCGTACTAAAAAGACATAAAAGACTTGCTGTTAATAATTTCATAATGATACTCCAAGGTTGTATTTACGGTTGTTTTAGACATTGTTATTAATATACGAATAACAACGGTCAACGAATTTAACTAAGATTCCACATATACATGACAGGAAATATTTATAATAAGACACTGATTATTAGACACTTATTAAGACTAAAAAACATCGTTAGGTTGAATTATGTTAAATTTTTTCATTTTTCGATAAATAGTTGAACGACAGATACCTAATTCTTCTGCGACACTGGTAATATTCCATTTATGCTTGCGTAATGAATTGAGCAATAGGTTAGCCCCTTGATCATTACTATCGGGAGTAATTTTGAGTTGATTGTCATCAACCGCTGGGATTTTATTTATACAAGGTTTGCTATCAATTATTTCTGCCGGTAAATCATGAACCGTAATAGTAATGCCCTCCTTTAAAGCCAGAGCATATTTAAGCACGTTTTGAAGTTGTCGGATGTTACCTGGCCACGGGTAGTCTACTAACAACTGATAGGCCTGTGGCTCAAATTGAATATCATCCATAGAGGTATTTTCTACTTTTAATACTGATGCGATAACGTCATCCTTATCACTCCTTTCTCTAAGCGATGGTAATTTCAGAGACATGCCATTTAGCCGATAATAGAAGTCTTCTCTAAATTCTTTATTTTTTATCTGTTCTATTAAGTTTTGGTGAGTCGCCGAAATAACTTTAACATCCAATATTTCAGGTACTTCTGCACCTAAAGGTAAAACCTCTTTTTCAGCAAGAGTACGTAGTAATCTAGTTTGTAATTGAATCGGCATATCACCAATTTCATCAAGAAATATAGTGCCTCCATTTGCTTGGCTCAATTTACCTTTCATACCATTTTTGCGAGCTCCAGTGAAAGTACCACTTTGATAACCAAATAATTCACTTTCTATCAATGATTCTGGAATCGCTGCACAATTAAGCGCTATAAAGGGTCCATTAGCACGATCACTTTCATCATGAATTGCTCTGGCAAAAGCTTCCTTGCCAGTACCAGTTTCTCCCTGAAGAAGAATTGGAATATCTTGGTTTATAATTTTTCGAATGCGAGTAATACTAGCGACTACGTTTTGATCTTTACCTTTAAGCTGATCAAGTGAAGGATGGCCATGATGAACTTTATTTATTTTATTTTTACTGTTAACTGGTACATTGATTTTACTTAGTAATCCTATTGGAATGTTAAACTTTAACGTAAATTGTTCATCACTATTGCCCATGGTAATTGATGAGTCGATTAATCCTCCTTGCGTACGGTTTTGTAAGTCTTCAATAGATAACGCTAATAGTGATTCTATTTTCTTACCAATTAAATCCCCCATAATTGTTATTGCATACTGGGAGAATGAGTTTCTATTCGCACCAATAATATTCCCATTTTCACTCAACGCAATTAAACACTCTTGACCTTCTTCTCCGAAGTTATTCATCGGTTTAATAGCGATAATAATGTTGTTGCGATGAAAATGGTGAAAATGGCTATTTTCAATCATTCTTGCGTACATAGTGACTAGTTTTAGTGTCAGAAACTGTGTTTCTTTTCCACCATTAGCAACCAGGCATGAAGCATTTAGGCATCCCATAAAATTACCTAATGAGTCGAAGATGGGTGCGGTAGAGCAACTAAGGTTGCCACTGTTGGAGTTATAGTGCTCTTGCCCATGTATAATTAAGGGAGTTTTTTCTACTAATGTCGTCCCTATTGCATTAGTACCCGCTAGCTTTTCACTCCAACAAGAACCTAGAACAAACCCATTAGCTTTAAATAGTTCAGTTTCTGCGTAAGGTAATCGCTTCGCTACAGTTACTCCCTGGCTATCGGCGAGTAATACCGCCAATCCTGCCTGATTTAACGCATTACCAAAACTATTAACACCATCGGTTGCTATTTTGAAATAATCACCCATCAGTTGCTGATGATTTTTTAATTCTTGTGAGGTAAGCACCACGCTCTCACTATCGGCATTATGGTCAAGTTGATAATCGTTAAGGCATCGATCCCATGATTCTACAATCATTGCTTCAGGCTTAATGGTCCTTCGTTGAAAGTCACCAGTGATATAAGCCACTACATCTTCTGTTTTTTTATTCGACGGATATTGAGTTATCATTATTATTTTCCTGAATAAGGGCTCTCGAAAGTTAATCAAAACTGTAAGTATAAAAGTCATACAGAGTCACTTATGCATACAATGATCAAAGTGGTTATCTAGCCATGTTAACTTTCTTGAAAATCAGCCGTTTTAAATGCTTAAGTAGTAAAAGCAAATACTGAGCCAAATATAAATTTAATGAAATGAATTTACCTTTATTATCTAGGATAGCTTATAAAACACTATAGTTCCTTTTTCCAATATCACCGTTTAAGCATCTTATCTTTCCGCAACACTTATCGCTTCTTATGCGACACATGTATCGATTTTGTGACACATGTAGCGTTTAGGTAAAACTTATATAATTCATTACTTATTCTTTTAAACCTCTATAGAGGCAAAGCTGGGTTCCAAAGGGTAGTTCAGCTGGATGTACTACACTGATATTACGCTCTTTCTGATCCTTATTAAGCTCAGCTATTTGATTTACGACAAACTCCATACTGTCCATTAATTTGTGGGTATTTAAAATAACGATAGTACTTTCGCCATCATCTGTTTGATTTAAGTGCTGGTGTAGATCATAGTCGAATATAAGTGAGCCACTTTCACTATTAGCCATTAACGCGTGAAATATCCGTACTTGAGACTCATTGATATCAGAAGATAACTCTATCGATGCTGCGGGCCAGTTCAATTCCTCTAACAAACCCCAATTGTGGATATACACCTTATCATTCATATTATTACGGTATCGATACAGTGCCGTCCACTGTGGAAACTGTTCTAGTGAATCAATGATAGAAAATGACACTGAAGAACGCTGTAAAATACTTTGAAATTTTCCCATATTAACTCCATTATTTATGGAAGGCATGTAGCCAATATAATCGGCATTAAAAAGAGTCTCTTTCTCTTCAATGCCTCATTATCTAAATAAAATATCGAAATAAAATCGTTATTTACTTAAGCTTGAATGTAAACAACATGGGTATGTGAATATTCATATAAGCCATGTTTACCGTCAGCTCCACCAATGCCCGATTTACGTGTTCCAGCATGAAATCCTTGCATTGCTTCAAAGTTTTCTCGGTTAATATATGTTTCGCCAAAACTAAGCTGATTAGCTGCTTGCATTGCTTTACTGATATCACGTGTATATAAAGACGACGTTAAACCATAATCACTGGCATTAGCCAATGCAATTGCTTCAGGTAAATCTTGAACAATTTGAATAGGTAATACCGGCCCAAAGATTTCTTTATTCATGATTTCCATATCACTACTACAATTAGCTAAAACAGTCGGTTTGTAGTGATAACCCGCGCCTAAATCAGCAATTTCACCACCAGTAATAAGCTCAGCACCTTGGCTTTTCGCTGTTTCTACCATTTTTGCAACTTTATCAAGACCTATTTGATTAACAAGAGGTCCCATATCAAGGTATGCTTCCAGTAAAGGGTCGCCATAAGTAACCTTTTCCATTGATAGCTTTAATTTACTGGTAAATTCATCAGCAACATTCGCTTGAACATATACACGTTCTGCACAGTTACAAACTTGCCCTGTATTGATAACACGTGAAGAAGTAATCGCTTGAACAGCTAAATCGATATCAGCATCATCAAGAACAATAGCAGGTGCCTTGCCACCAAGCTCTAAATTAACTTTGGTTATATTTTTTGCCGCTGTTGCCATTATTCGACTACCTGTTTCAACGCTGCCAGTAAAACTAATCATATTGACACGCTTATCACTAGTTAGTTGCTGACCTACACTGCCAACACCACCGACAACATTAAATACACCAGCAGGTAAACCAGATTCAGCAACAATTTTTGCGAACTCATAACAGTTATTTGGTGTTTCTTCACTAGGCTTAACAACAATGGTATTACCCATAATTAAGGCTGGTGCCATTTTTCTAGCAATCAAGAAAAATGGAAAATTCCATGGTAGAATTCCAGCCACTACACCTAAAGGTTTACGGAATAAAAATATGTTTTCACCTGCGCGATCACTGGTGATTACTTCACCTTCAATGCGCCTTGCCCACTCAGCCATATAATCGAGATAATCAGCAGTAAAATTTACTTCAACTTCAGCTAAGGAAAGTACTTTACCCTGCTCTTTTGTAATACATAATGCTAACTCATAGGCATTTTTACGAATACCTTCGGCAATTTTACGTAAATAACCAGCACGCTCAATAGCCGGTTTTAGGCTCCATGCTATTTGTGCATCTTTCGCACAGTTAAGCGCATTATCAACATCTTGTTCGCTCGATTGCGGTGTAGTCGATAACAACACTTGACTTGCGGGGTTGTAGTTTTCTACTTCATCCCCTGATAAATCAGTAAACTGACCATTAATAAAATTTTGATAACGAGTAATGGGCTCAGACATTGTCAGGCTCCTATGATATTTTATAAACTTCGGGATTGTCTGCTGATTGCGAGGCAACCAGCAGAACTTTGATTTACATTTACTATTTTCTGTATTTATTTAATCTTACTTTTTAATGCAAATACATTAATAACGCCGCCTTGTGGTACAACTGTTTTATGATCCATTATCGAATCAAAAGCACCTTGCATACGTTGTGCATCAACACCCCAACCAGACTGAACTGCAATGTATTGAATACCATTAACTTTAAAGCTTGAAGGTACAGCAGTAACACCTGAACTCAATGTTTGTTCCCATACTTTCTTACCAGTTCGTGCATCAAGAGCACGGAACTTACGATCATTAGAGCCACCTGAAAATAATAAGTCACCACCAGTTGTTAATAGCGGGCCCCAGTTCATTTCTTTGATATTATATGTCCAAACTTTTTCATTTTTGTTTAAATCCCAAGCTTGAATTTCACCAATATGATCAGCAGCACCATCAGCTAAACGAACGTTTGTTAAGATTTCTGAAATTGGAACACCAATATACAGTTCACCAGGCTTACGTTTACCAAGTTTTACACCACCCATTTCTGAACATAAGTTTTCAGTAGCAGGAATGTAGAATAATCCAGTTTTAGGGCTATAAGACTCTGGTGGCCAATCTTTACCACCCCATAGCGATGGACAGAAAGTCACTTTTTTACCAATACCTGGAGTATGTTTAGGATTGTAAGTTGGGCGACCAGTTTTCTTATCTACGCTAGTAAATACGTTTTGATTAACATATGGTTTTGCTTTAACAAAATCGATTTGACCATCAGGTTTTCGTTCAAGTATCCACAGGTAGCCATTTCGGCCGGCATGAACTAAACCTTTAACTTTTTTACCTTCATGCTCAATATCAATGATCAAAGGTGCTGAAACCTCATCCCAATCCCAAGCATCATTATGATGATACTGGTGGTAACCCACCATTTTTCCTGTTTTAACATCTAATGCAATAACTGAGTTTGCATATAAGTTATCACCTGGACGAGCATCTGGCATCCATGGACCACCATTACCTGTACCATAAAAAGCAATACCTAAATCTGCATCATAGCTACCTGCAATCCATACAGAGCCACCACCCGTCTTCCAAGTATCTCCTTCCCATGTTTTATGACCTGGGTCACCTGGGCCAGCGATAGTATGCGTTTTCCATGCAATTTTACCGGTTTCTGCATCAACAGCTGTAATATGGCCTCGAATACCATATTCACCACCTGAAACACCTACCATGACTTTACCTTCAGCAATTAAAGGAGAAATGGTCATGTAATAACCGTCTTCCCAGTCATCAACACAAGTTTCCCATGCAACTTTACCTGTTTTAGCCTCAAGTGCTACTAAACATGCATCAGTTGCAGCAACATAAACTTTATCGCCATATAAACCTACACCACGGTTAGTTGGATGAAGCTGAAATAACTCTTCAGGAATTTCCTTTTTAAAGCTCCACAACTCTTGACCAGTAGCAGCATCAAGTGCAATGACTTTATTGTTTGGCGTTGAAACAAACATCACACCATCATTCACGATAGGAGGTGATTGATGCCCTTCTAATTCTCCAGTTGCATAAGACCATGCAGGTACTAAGTCATCAATGTTGTCAGTATTTATTTGGTCTAAGGAGCTATAGCCCCAACTTTCATAATTACCACGCCACTGTAACCAGTTTTCAGCTTCAGGATTTTTCAATCGTTCATCTGTCACTGGGTTGTAGTTATCTAGTACACTGCCGGCCATTGCCATTGCAGGTACCATAGCTGCTGCAAACAGCAAGCTTAAGTTCATCTTTTTCTTCATGTTGTAACTCCTATCGGGTGTTTAAAAGTTTATTCTTCTTTGCGGGTACTTTTTAATTTGTATAATTTATTTTGGTCCAGGTTTTCTGGTAAATTTTTTGCGAACGATTAATTGATCACCAACTTGTTCAAGCGGTAACATCGCTAGTTTTCTTTGTGCTGGGCCATTAGTAACAGCGCCTGCTTTGTGTGGATCGAAACGAGATAGATGACAAAAACAAAAAAACTCTTTTGAGTCTTTTAAATAAGAATTTACATCACAGCCTTGGTGGGTACATATTGCTGAATAGGCAACAACGCCGTTAACAGAATTAGATAAAGTGTCTTCATCCAGTTCTTTGGGGTTTAGTTTCATGACCATCACTTTATTAAAGCGAGAGCCGTTACGAACGACCTTAGAGTTACTGTCTTGTGGGAAAGCCATAATTTGCTCTTCTCCAAGAACTAATTCACTAACAAGTATTGGCTTTATGCCCTCATCAACATTGTCATGAACTAAATAATCACCTACCTGAGGGCGCGTTTTCTCAGGTGATTTAGGTTTTGCTACTGCCTTGTTAGCCGTGATGTCAACGGCAGCAATGGATAAACCAGCACAAGCTTTAAAAAAATTTCTTCTTTGCATTTCTTTTCTACTCCACTATTGCTTAATAACCGCATTGTTTAAGTTAATGTTGCGATTGTTAATTCAAGATATAGGTTAAAGGGCAAAGGCTGTGCCAAAAAATAAAAACTCAAATACACCCAAGCAGAAAACAAAGTTAAACAATTGATATGTATAAGTTTAAAAGAAAAATTCAACTCTTAGCATTGATTATTCATTCCTTTTTTTTCTTAGTGGAATCAAGTTAAAAAGAAACAGCTGTAGCACTGCAGTTGTAGCAATTAGATGAAGACGAACAAGGTTAGAAAACAGCTTTACAACTTAAAAACAGGGGCCTATTCAGAATTAATTTTCTAGTCAGCATAGAAGAATTGGCATTAAAAGCTCAGTAAGTGAAGCTTTGAACTTAATATTTTGGTACTAAAAAGGGTTTTAATAAAATGATTAAAGCTAACGGCATAGTAATTGCTGTAATGGATATATAGCTTCGCTAACAACATATTTTATTAGGAGAGCTCTATGTTAAAAAAACAAAGACTTTATATTTCAGCACTACTAATTAGTTCGACCTTTTGTGCTAATGCCACCACAAACCAATCGAATGAAATTAAGTTAAGTTTTATTGGTGATTCTGAGAGTCAGGCTTTTCTGGGTGTACAACAAGGAATAGATGAAGCCAATGCTCAAGGAAGATTTCTTGGACAAGTTTATTCCTTAACTGCAACACCTAGTTCTAGCATCGCGATATTTGCAGCTATGGATGCCAAGAAAATTAGTCAGTTAAGTAAGGTATATCCTAATAAAGTGATTTTCAACTTAACTGAAGAAGACGATTATTTAAGATCTTATTGTTTTACTAATGTACTTCACACAATCCCTAGTCAAGCAATGAAAGACGATGCACAAAAACAATGGCAGAAGAAAAAACCTAGCAGTACTGCGAATGTACAAACATGGCATCACACTTTTAAAAAATATGCTGCAGGTCAGCTTAATATCCGGTTTACTCAGTCGACTGATCAAAAAATGACGAATACCGCCTGGGCAGGATGGGCTGCGGTCAAGCTGCTATCTGATTCACTCGCTAGAAACAAATTTACTGATACGGCTAATTTACTAAAGTTCTTCAAGACAGAACTCGCTTTTGATGGTCAAAAAGGTATGTCTCTTAACTTTCGCGATACGGGTCAGTTAAGACAACCTCTTCTGTTAGTCGATAATGGAAACATTGTTGGAGAAGCCCCTGTTCGAGGTGTTGTCAATACAACCAACCTTGATAGTTTGGGCCTATCTCATTGCCCTAAATAATACTTACTTTATGATTAATGGAGCTTAATATGAAATTAACTAGCACCGCTGTCCTGTTGGCAGCACTGTTCACCCAATCAGTACTTGCCCAATCTACCGGACGTGTATTTGTTACAAATGAAAGAAGTAACACGGTCAGTGTTCTCAATGGTACAACGCATCAAGTTGAAGCGACAATAAGTATTGGAAAACGACCTCGAGGTATCGGTATTTCTCCTGATGGTAGTGAAGTTTACGTTGCGATAAGCCAAGAAAATAAAATAGCCGTTTTCGATCCCAAATCATTAAAGATATTACGAAAATTTGATGCTGGAGATGATCCTGAAGCTTTCGCTGTGCATCCCAATGGTAATGTTTACATTTCAAATGAAGACAGCGCAAAAGCCACGGTAATAAATCCAAAGAATGGCGACGTTGTTGCCGAAATTTCTGTCGGTTTAGAGCCAGAAGGCGTTGCTATCTCTCCTGATGGTACAAGGGTTATTATTACAAGTGAATCAACGAATATGCTTCATGTAATCGCGGTACCAGAACATAAAATTGTTTCAAATATTTTGGTAGGGGCTCGACCACGCGCAGCGACATTCACTAATGACGGTAAGTTTTCCTACGCAACTGCAGAAATAGGCGGTGAAGTAATTAAAGTTGATATGGTAACCGGAAAGATTGTTCAACATATTTCCTTAGGAGACGATAAAGCAAAACCTAAAGATGTTCTCCTGAGTAGGGATGGAAAGCACTTATATGTTGCCGGTGGTCGGCTTAACCAAGTAATAATACTTGATAGCGATTCTTTAGCGCTGATTCAAGGTATTCCTGTTGGTAAGCGCGTATGGGGTCTGGCAATGTCTAAAGATGGTGAGCGACTTTATAGTTCTAATGGAGTTAGTTCAGATGTATCAATCATTAATACTATAACTAATACAGTCATTGCAACAACTAAAGTGGGCAAGTTTCCTTGGGGAATTGTTATTGATGATTAATAAAAATTAGAGTAAATAATTAAGTGGCTTCGAAATTATCGCAGCCACTCTTTGGAATATATACCCGTTCCACTTGAAGATGCATGATACAGCTGGAATTAGAAACGTATAATACTTAAAACTGGTAGCTTAACGTTATTGCAAATGAGCGAGGTTTTGCTGGTCCTACAAATTCTACCGAATCAACTTCAGGATAGATATCTTCTAAGACTTCCTCAGATTCACCATACGTACCAAACGTATAGTATTGCTTATCAAGCAGGTTATTTATACGAACAGAAAGCTCTAAGTTAGGAGTAATTCCATAATTTGCATACAAATTAACAATTGAATGCCCTTTTATTTGACTGTTTTCATTCGCCTCATCACCACGATAATATTGAGATGAACTATATAGAAATTCCCCTCCAATATTAATATCTTCCGTTAAGTCTCGCTCTATCAATATTTTTACTTGATGTTTTGGCTGGCCCGGAATGGTATCACCCGAGTTGACTTGTCGATTTGCTCCTTGTGGATTAGCTGGGCTAAATGAAACATAGGGGGACTCAAATGTTGCATCAAGAAAATTATAGTTAGCACTTAAACGGTAATCATCGATACGAAATAGTGAGGAAAACTCAAAACCCTGACGTTTTGTTTTATCAATATTGACAAAATATCCTTGAGATGGCTTATTTCCGGCCTGTTGAAAGATAATATCATTTTCACTGATGCTCGAATAAAGAGTGAATGAGTATTGTTGATTAGGTTTGTTGTAAATAGCACCCACTTCTGTGGTTGTTACAATAACCTGGTCTAAAGGCGGATCGGATACAAAACCATTAGGTAATTTACAAGGATCTTCTTCATCTGCACAACTTAATTCTGCTGGACTTGGCGTACGTGATGACTGACTATAACTCGCTTTTAAGGTCAAATTATCTAAGCCGCTATAACTCAGACCTAAAGCGGGATTAAAGTGATGATAATTATGTACCCCATCTAGTGAGCCGGGACCTGAGTCAATAAGGTCATTCATTTGAATCTGAGATTTATTATATCTGGCAGCAAGATTGAGCGATAAGTCGTTATGTAATTCAATCGAGTTAGCAAGGTATAAATAGTAGTATGATATATTGGTTTTTAGTCTGACCATAGATTCAGAATCATACAAGCCTACACCGCTTACTGAACGATCGTCATCAATAGTATCATTATGAAGAATAGCAAATTCACTGTCACTAGCAAAATCAATGCTGGCTTTATCTGCTCCAATGCCGAGTATCAGTTCGTTATCACCAAAAGTAAATGAGTCACTTCGTGCTAATTGAGTCGTAAAGCCATAACTACTATTGTCTGTTTTCCCTGTATTACGGGTACCATCAACCTCTTCAGCATCAATAGTAGAAAGATCAGAGAAACCAATAGTTTCATCATATCCGACAAAGATCACTGCTTCTAATTCTTCATCATCAAACATATCTTCAACGTTATCATCTTCATTCTCGTCATCGTCGTCACCTTCACATAAAGTAATACCACCGTTAAACATGCAAGGTAGATAATCACTATCGTCTCCATTAATACTGGCTATTTTATTCTGGCGATAGTACATGTTGCCATTTAAAGAATAGTTGTTTGATAAGTTTGTCTGAAAGTTTAATCCAATCATGCCTAACTGTGTTTTAGTTTGATCAGGCTGAGTATAAATTGCCGTCGATGATTGCTCTGACAGTAACTCAATAGGTACAGCGCCATTACCAACCATTTTATTGTCATTAGCAGCGATGAATAAATCTGTAATTAAATTTGGCGACCGATAACTAAGGTTTACTAATAATTGCTTAATATCACTGGGTGAACCATCACGCCAGCCATCTTCTTGATAGCGGTTAGCATTAATATAATATGCCCATTGTTCATTACTACCACCAAGTTGAACATTGACTTGTTTTTGACCAAAACTTCCCATCTGTATTGATACTTCATTATGCTCAATGTCAAAACCATTTTTTGATGTTAATGATAAAGCACCTCCTAAGGTATTCTGACCAAAAATGGGATTTGAACCTGAAAAAAGTGTCACATTTTCAATTGATGATAATGAAAGCAGATCCCAATTAACGGTATCGCCAAAAGGCTCGTTAAACCTGACTCCATTAAGGTAAACACTCAGCCCTTGCGGTAATCCTAATAATGGCGATGCAGTAAACCCTCGATATTGAACATCAGGTTGAAAAGGATTATTTTGTACATCATTAATATTGAGACTAGCCAAACTGCTATTCATTTGCTCTGTAAGTGACATAGCATTAGATCTATTTATGGTATCGCTATCTATTTGTTGAACTGTACCCAGTAAGTAATATTCATTACCGTGTGGTGAAATAGGTGTTTGGCCGTGAATTGATATTTTTTCAATTTGATTTGTTTCATCTTCTCCATAAGCATTAAAGCCAACAAGTAAAATAAAAACTGCAGTGTTTAGCCGATTCAAAATTTCTCCTAAATATTCATTAACGTAATACTGATTTATTACTGCTTAATACCTTCAAGTGTAAAATATAACTCCACTTCTGCTGATGCTGGACTTAATTTTTTCTTGATATTGAAATCTTTTAGCTTGAATTTTGCTGTTCCCTCAAAGCCAACGCGCTCCCCTCCCCAAGGATCTTTTCCTTCACCCATTTTATGAACTTCAATATTTATCGATTTTGTTATACCACGGAAGGTGAAATCTCCTGTTAGAATGGCCATTCCTGGACTTGTTGGCTTATACCTTTTACTGATGAATGTTGCTTTTGGGTACTGTTTAACATCTAAAAACTTATCATCTCGCAGATGTTTATCACGTAACTTGTGATTAGTGTCGATACTAGCCGTATCGATAACTATCGATATTTCGCTAGCCTGCTCATCAGTATTATCATATTTCAATTTTCCATCAAAAGTATTGAATTGACCGATGATCCAGCTATAACCTAAGTGCTGAATTTTAAATTGAATAAAGGCGTGAGTGCCTTTGATATCTAATTTATATTCAGCTGCGTTTACTTGTGGTAATAGATTAAAAAACACCCCCAAAATAATTACTAGTAAAGCATTTTTAAGCTTCATAATTTTTTTCCTTTTTTGAAATTTCAATATTCGCTCTGCACTATAAGTCTATAGATAAGTTATTTCTTCAAAACAAATACTCGACCCATTTAACTAAGATTGACTTTTCATCTTCCAATCGCAGTATTTTGTTCTTTAGCTTTTGAATTTCATCTTGTTGTGTTTTGAGTAATTGGATAGAAGATACTGTTTCAAAAGATCGGCTTCGTGCTTTTTGTCCTCCTACGCTATGAGATTGCCCCCAATCTTTCATAAAATTATCGTCCGATTTGATATCAACGCTAAGCTCATCAAAAAACATTAAGTCCCTAAAGGGTGCCACTGAGCTTTCTTGTCTTTCACTATTAATCACTTTCATCGCTATACCTTTTAATTATGAAGCTGAATTTTTTGCTTTAGTTATCTATAGCAAGATTCTCTCCAACAAATTAACCCTTAATATACAGTAACTTATAATAAACAGAAAAACTAAAACACTACACCTGTATCATTTTTTATAATATCTACTCTAAATAAAGCACCATATGTACTGCTTTTATCTAACAACGCACTTTAGTAAACGTAACTACAAATGCAGTGGCTAAGTGTGGAGTTTTATTTAATAAGAATTAATTTAATAATCTTTATAAAAGAAAACAGAGCGAGGTAGAGATTGATTTCTATATTGAGATTTAAATTTACAAGTTTTAGGATAAATGTTTATCTAATTAAGATTACTTTAGTCGGAGCAACTGCCGTTAATTAAAATAAACTGTAAGGGCAATAACTATTCACAAAAAATCTATGGCGCTAAGTGCCCCTTACCGAGATAAACTTAACATAAACCAAGTTGATCTAAATTCATCTGTGGATTTTTAATTTCCTATATTTATAAACCCGCACCTTTAGTCTTTACTATTAACTCAACATATAAAGTCGTGAGTAAATCATGACAGCTTGGAATAAAGATAAACGTGTCGGCCAGAAAAAGGCATTTAAACTGGAAGAAATTTGGCGTATTCGAATAAGGTTAGAAATTGAAAATAAACTAGAACAGCTAGCCTTATTTAATTTGGCTATTGATAGTAAACTTAGATCATGTGATTTAATAAGCTTAAAAGTTCGCGATATTTCATCAGCCTCACTAATTCAATCTCGAGCGATGATTGAACAACAAAAAACTCACAAAGAAGTTCAATTTGAAATTACTCC
>OJGT01000087.1_pt1 | contig 20247 bp, 17 predicted proteins | sample 1595031 | NCBI WGS metagenome assembly OJGT01 (sample SAMN05416857, study PRJEB24817) | seawater metagenome | isolation source: Sea water | place: Canada:Atlantic | collected 2013-11 | reverse complement strand
ATCTACACTATCCTCTTCGTCGGCAGCGTCAGATGTGTATAAGAGACAGAATTAATGTTGTTTTCATCAACACCATCAATACCAAATTTATTAACCCAGTAAGCATACTCAATACCAACATAAAGTTTGGTATCTAAGTCTAGCATTGGCGCTAAGTTATATTTTAGTTGCGAAGTGAAATTCATTTGAGTTTTAGTATCACCATTTGCAGTATTATCAACAGCCGTCGCGTAATCCATAAAACCATCGTAATATAGCGGACCTAGTGGCATTCCCCAAACGAGTGTTAATTGTTCACTATTATCACCTTCGCCATTATTACGTATGTAAGCATTTACTTGAAAGTAATCAAAAACACTAATATCTAGATCTACACCTAAGCCAATTAAATAGTTTGTTTCTGGTCCAAACTCTACTGACGGTGCAAAATATACACTTTTAACGAAGCTATCATTATAGTCTTTAATTTTGATACGTGGGCTAAATTCACCGTAAGTTTCAACATCGCCATTAGATGATTTAAGGCGATCAAAAAACATAAAAGTATCACCCCATGTAGTACCACTAGCATATTCTAAAGTAATAACTTCACGATCTTTATCACCTACTTCATAATCACTGCCGTTTAAGTAAGTCACGCTAAAATCTGACCAAACAGTTTTAGCTTGTGCGGTGATGCTTGTTATACAAAGCAAGGTAATAAGTAAGGATTTAAACATGGATTTGTTCTCTTAAATTTTAGAGGGAAGATTTAGGCAGGCATAATAACTATTTTTTGAAATAGATCAATTTTTGTGATGGCTTTATTTGCAAAATAACATAAAATCCACGGCAAATTAGTTCTATGTCAAAAAAGGTTATAAATGTTAGAGAAAATATTTAAATTAACAGAGCACGATACCAATATAAAAACAGAAGTAATGGCCGGATTAACAACATTTTTAACCATGGCTTATATTATTTTTGTTAACCCATCTATCTTAGCTGATGCTGGTATGGATGAAGGTGCTGTTTTTGTTGCTACCTGTTTAGCAGCAGCAATTGGCTGCTTTATTATGGGCTTTATTGCCAACTACCCAATAGCACTTGCACCAGGTATGGGGCTTAATGCCTTTTTCACTTATGGTGTTGTACTCGGTATGGGACATACATGGCAAGCTGCCTTAGGTGCCGTATTCTTGTCAGGTATTATTTTTCTACTGCTTAGTATATTTAAAGTTAGAGAATGGATAATTAATGCGATTCCCCATACGTTAAAGCTTGGTATTGCTACCGGTATCGGGGCATTTCTCGCCATGATAGCTTTAAAAAATTCAGGAATAATCGTTGCCCACCCCGCGACATTTGTTACCTTAGGTAAAATAACCGAGTTTGTACCATTAATGAGTATGCTTGGATTTTTTGTTATTGCGGCATTAACTGCTCGAAAAATGCCAGGCGCTGTAATGATTAGTATTTTAATTATGACAGTAATCGGCTTACTTTTTGGCGATGTACAATACACAGGTATTATTTCTCAGCCACCGTCAATTGCACCTACCTTTATGCAAATGGATATCAAAGCAGCATTTGATATAGGTATGCTCAGTGTTATTTTTGCTTTCTTATTTGTCGATTTGTTTGATACCTCTGGTACCTTAATTGCTGTTACCCAACGAGCTGGACTAACAGATGAAAATGGACGTGTTGAACGTTTAGGTAAAGCATTATCAAGTGATAGTATTGCGACACTTTCTGGTGCTGCATTAGGTACATCAACCACAACAAGCTATATAGAAAGTGCTTCGGGTGTTGCTGCTGGTGGACGAACAGGTTTAACCGCTGTAACTGTTGGTGCTTTATTTCTTCTGAGTATTTTCTTTGCTCCTCTTGCTGGAATGATCCCCGTTTATGCAACAGCTGGTGCCATATTTTATGTCGCTATTTTAATGTTATATAACTTAAAAGAAATCGACTGGAACGATATTACAGAAGCAGCACCAGTAACCGTTATCTTATTATTTACTCCGTTAACGTTCTCAATTGCTCATGGTATAACACTAGCATTTATTACCTACACATTTACTAAAGCAACTTGTGGCAAAGTTCATGAAATAAGTACAAGTGTATGGGTGTTAACCGCATTATTTATTGCAAAAATAATTATTACGAGTTAATTCAACTTTTATAAAAAGGGCAATAACATTTATTATTGTTGCCCTTTTTAAATAAAGATATATACGTGACATTCACAAAACCTCATTTTTAATCCCTTATAACCTTCCATAACCTTCCACAATTTAGCTTTGTTAAGTTGCTAAAATAAACTTACTTTAGCATCAGCAATTAATTTTTTTCTAAAGCTTAAGTGTTAAAAAACAGTTACAGATTTATGTACATTTATTAACAAGATAAAAGTACATAAATTAACAAAACATAGGTAGCATTAGCGCTAACTTATTCTTTGGATATTATGCCTGTTCGAAAAAATAATTTTCAGCAGCATAAGCGTATGATTTAGCTATAGACTTCATTAAAATAAAAATGATACTTATTTGCTTAATCAACATTAGCAGTCCAAAATAAACTTTCATATAGCTTTACATGAGACCACACAAGCCATGACTCACTATTCAACATTTAAAACCGCTTTATTGATGATATTAGCCACGATAAGTATAGGAGCTGTAGCACAACAGCCTCCACTTGCGAGTGTCATTGTTCAAACCGTAACAAATCAAGATGTGACAGATTCTTTTCAATTAGTGGGTCGTATTGAGGCACAACATAAAGTTGATATCAGAGCACGTGTTAGTGGCTTTCTCACCAAACGAGCTTTTCAAGAAGGGGGTAATGTTGAGGCTGGGCAACTATTATTTGAAATTGAGCCCGATGTTTACCAGTTGCAAGTGCAACAAGCTGAAGCAGAGCTAGCCAGTGCTAAAGCCAACCTGTCACAAACTGATGCAGATCTTAAACGTCAGAAGAATTTAATAAAACGTGGTGTTGCCTCACAAGCTGACTTTGATAAATCAAAAGCTGCACAGTTAATCTCTAAAGCGAATGTTTTAAAAGCTCAGGTACAGTTAAAAAAAGCACAATTAGATTTAAGTTATACAAAAATCTATTCACCTATTACAGGTAAAGTTGCTCGAGAGAAATACAGTGTTGGTAATTTACTTTCTAGCAGCTCAGAAATATTAACAACCGTTACCAGTATGGATCCTATTTACGTAACACTCGCGGTGAGTGAGAAATCAATGTTAGATGCCAGACGTAGAGGCATTGATTTAAAAAACCCACCCGTAGCGCCAACAATTAAACTTTCTGATGGTTCTATATATTCTGAACAAGGTAACTTTGATTATATGGATACCTCAGTGAATACTTCGACAGATACCATTTTAGTGCGAGCAGAGTTTTCTAATACTAAAGGTTTGCTGTTACCTGGTGAATTGGTACAAGTTGTTATTAGTAAAAAACAAAAACAAATGCAAATTACTGTCAAACAATCATCAGTACAAAAAGATAAGCAAGGCTATTATGTTTTAGTGGTTGATAACGAAAATAAAGTCAGTGTTAGACGAATCACCGTTGGCCCTCAAATCAATGGTCAATGGGTTGTTCTTTCGGGTCTTGAAGAAGGTGAAAGAGTCATTATCGAAGGTTTACAAAAAGTAAAAGCTGGTAGCAACGTTTCACCTATAGAGGGCTAATTAATGTTTTCATTATTTTTTATTAATCGTCCTAAGTTTGCCTTTGTAATAGCAATTATCATCATGATTGCTGGTGGGCTTGCTATAAACTCAATTGCTGTTAATCAGTTTCCAGAAATTACTCCACCGCAAGTGCAAGTTACAACCTCATACCCTGGAGCAAGTGCTGATGTGGTTGCTCAGTCTGTCGCCTCCATCATTGAGGCAGAGGTAAATGGTGTTGAAGACATGCTCTACATGTCATCAAGTAACGGTAATGATGGCAGTTATTCTCTTACAATCACTTTTAAAGTTGGCACAGATGCAGATATTGCTGCGGTTAATGTTCAAAACCGTGTAGCACAAGCTACGGCAAAATTACCCGCAGAAGTGACTCAACAAGGGGTTACCACTAAAAAGCAATCTTCTAGCATGCTAATGGTAATCAACCTAATTTCATCAGATAAAGATCATGATGATGTTTATTTAAGTAATTACAGTTCTATATATATTCAAGATGCCCTATCGCGTATTAATGGTGTTGGTAATGTGAGTCAATTTGGTGCTAAAGATTACGGCATGCGAGTTTGGTTATCGCCAGATCGTTTAACCGCATTAAACTTAACAACAAGTGATGTTGCCAATGCGATTCGTAGTCAAAATATCCAAGCATCAGCTGGGCAAATTGGTGCTGCTCCTTTTAAGGACAGCCAGCAATTTCAATACACTTTACAAGCTAAGGGGCGTTTAACCAGTGTAGAAGAGTTTGAAAACATTATAATAAGAGCTAACTCTGATGGTTCCTTTTTACGATTAAAAAATATCGCCCGTTTAGAGTTAGGTTCACAATCTTATAGCTCTAGTAGTACGCTAAACGGTAAACCGGCCGCAGCAATTGCTGTTTATCAATCACCCGGAGCAAATGCGTTAAATGTAGCAGATGACGTATATAAAACATTAGACGATTTAGCTGAACGCTTTCCAGATGCGCTTGAATACAAAATATTGTATGACACAACAAAGTTTGTTCGCTCGTCAATTAATGAAGTTATTTCAACGCTTTTCATTACTTTTTTCTTAGTTGTGTTAGTAACTTATCTATTTTTAGGTGACTGGCGTTCAACCCTGATTCCAGCCATTGCCATTCCGGTATCCTTAATAGGTACTTTTGCAGTACTTTTTGCTGCAGGTTTTACTGCCAATACAATATCTTTATTTGCCATTGTGCTCGCCATAGGTATTGTTGTTGATGACTGTATTGTTGTCGTTGAAAATGTTCAACGACATTTAGATGAAGGTGGCCCTGATGGCCCATACACAGCCAAAGAAGCTACCGCAATTGCAATGAAAGAAGTTTTTAGCCCTGTAATTGCAACAACATTAGTACTAATGGCTGTATTTGTACCAGTAGCCTTTATGCCCGGAATAACAGGAGAGCTCTATAAGCAGTTTGCAATTACGATCAGTGTTGCTGTTGCGATATCATCTTTAAATGCCCTTACTTTAGCACCAGCCTTATCTGGTTTATTACTTAATAGCGAAACAGGTAAAGCCAAAGGTTTCTTATTATTATTTAGTCGAGCCGTTGATAGTACTCGTGATAAGTACATAAAAATAGTTGATAAACTCAACCGTCACCTTATGGTCACAATCGTTATTATGGCAGCATTTATTGCCGGAACTTTTGGTTTATTCAAAGTAGCACCAACAGGTTTTTTACCGCTAGAAGATAACGGCTATTTTATGTCTCACATCCAACTTCCTGACGGCGCCTCATTAAACCGAACCGAAGAGGTGTTACAAGAAGTCACTGAAATGATGTTAGAAGTTGATGGTGTTTCAGATGTTATTGCCATCTCTGGGTTTTCTATTATGTCCGGTGCAGCATCAAATGCCGCTTTAGTTATTCCAATTTTGACGCCTTGGGATGAGCGAACAACACCTCCACTGCAATGGTATAATATTTTAAGAAAACTCAATCAAAAAATTGCCGCTATTCCTTCAGCGCAAGCTTTTGTTTTCCCTACTCCCCCTATTATGGGCTTAGGTACAGGTGGCGGTTTTGAAGCTAAGATATTAGATCTTGATGGCGGCAGTGCAGATGAACTTGCACAAGCGATACGTAGTTTAGTTTTTGCTGCGAACCAAGACTCTCGCCTAAGTGGTGTATTTAGTACCTATTCAGCTAATGTTCCGCAATATTTTATTGATATAGACCGCGATAAAGCAGAAACCTTAGGTATCAGTATCCAAGAAATATTTTCAACACTGCAAAGTAATTTTGGTTCTAGTTACATTAATGACTTTAATCTTTATGGCAAAGTATATCGCGTAATGATTCAAGCTGAAGCAGAGTATCGTCAGTCAATCACCGATCTAAGCCGCATTAATGTTAGAAATACCAATAATGATATGGTGCCACTAGAAAGCTTAGTAGAGGTAACCCCAATACTTGGACCACAGTTAATAGATCGCTATAACATGAGAAAGTCTGCCACTATTCAAGGTAACCCTGGCGCAGGCTTTAGCTCTGGCGATGCCTTGATAGCTTTTGAAGAAGTAGCTCAAGATGCACTTCCAGACGGATACGCTATTGAATGGACCGGCACAGCAGTGCAAGAACAAGAAGCCGGCGGTTACGTCATTTTAATCTTCTCATTAGCTTTTATTTTTGCTTACTTATTTTTAGTTGCCCAGTATGAGAGTTGGACTGCACCTGTTGCCGTAGTGCTCTCTGTCGTTATTGCAATGTTTGGTGCTTTGATACCAGTGATGGTGTTTCCATTCATCAATAATGATCTTTACGCACAGGTAGGGATTATTATGCTCATTGGTCTTGCTTGTAAGAGTGCAATTTTAATTGTTGAGTTTGCTAAAGAGCAACGGGAAAACGGCATGAGTATTCTTGACGCTGCTCATACTGCCGCCAAATTGCGTTTTCGTGCTGTAATGATGACAGCATTATCTTTTATTCTAGGTGTTTTGCCATTAGCCTTTGCTTCAGGTGCAGGTGCATCTAGCCGTATGGTTATTGGCTGGGTAGTACTAATGGGAATGTTGCTCGCTACCTTTGTTGGCACATTATTTATTCCATCATTGTTTGTCATAATGCAAACAGTGAAAGAAAAGTTTAACCCGCCAAATAAGTAAGTACACGATTACGTAACAAGGCAAATAAAAAGGGTAATAACATTTCTGTTATTACCCTTTTTTAATAATCAAATTAGCATAAATATAATAATCTATAATATCGATGCTATATTTACTTTAAGACTAAATATAATAATTCGCCTAGTCGATTACCTAGCTCAAAAAGTTTTCTAATCTAGTTCAAACAAACAATGACCCAAACATGTAATAGTTTTGCGACTGGAGCAAATTAGATTTCCATGCTATGTTTCACTTAATTTTGTTAATAAAATAATACGAGAATGTTAATTTATGGATTCTGTGGATAATAATCAGTCAAAAGATGAACAAAGCAATGGTTTGTTTAATCGCTTTTTGGCAACAGTAGAATTTTTAGGGAACCTCCTCCCGCACCCAATCACCTTATTCGCAATTTTTTGTGTTGCCATCATCATTGGCAGTGGTATAGCTGATTGGTTTGGCTTAAGTGTAGTAGATCCAAGACCAATAGGCGCTAAAGGTCGCGCACCTGATGGTGTAATTGAAGTTGTCAGTTTGATGTCAATAGAAGGTTTACATCGCATTGTAACTAGTTTGGTGACCAACTTTACAGGTTTCGCGCCACTGGGTACCGTATTGGTCGCTATATTAGGTGTCAGTGTTGCTGAGCATTCAGGGCTATTATCTGCAACGATGCGTAATATGGTTATGGGTGCATCTAAACGCTTAGTTACCTTTATGATTGTACTGGCGGCAATATTATCAAATACGGCTTCAGAGCTAGGTTACGTTGTTTTAATTCCATTAGCCGCGATGATATTTCACAGCCTTGGTCGTCATCCGCTTGCTGGGCTAGCTGCTGCTTTTGCAGGGGTATCTGGTGGCTATAGTGCCAACTTATTACTGGGTACAATTGATCCCTTACTTGCTGGTATCACCACACCAGCAGCACAAATGATTGATCCTGATTATGTTGTAGGTGCTGAAGCCAACTGGTATTTTATGATGGTTTCAACCTTTCTTATTGCAATTTTAGGTACCGTTATTACTGAAAAAATTGTTGAGCCTCGCCTTGGAAAGTACGATCCAAGTGAAGCCAGCATTGATTTATCAGAAAATACTGTTGATAAAATATCACCATTAGAGAAAAAAGGCCTTCGCTGGGCAGGGGTAACTTTTTTATTAATGTGTATTTTACTAGCCCTTAGTATCGTTCCTGAAAACGGTATATTACGAAACCCAGACACAGGTTTAGTGGCAGGTTCACCCTTTCTAAAAGGGATTGTCGCTTTTATATTTATTACCTTTGCTATACCCGGCTTTGTCTACGGAAAAGTTGTTGGCACCATGAAAACCGATCGCGATGTGATTGACGCCATGTCAAAAAGTATCAGCTCAATGGGACTCTATATCGTACTGGTATTTTTTGCAGCTCAGTTTGTCGCATTTTTCAAGTGGACCAATTTTGGTACCATTATAGCAATTAAAGGCGCTGCATTATTACAAGCGCTTAGCCTTACCGGCCCTGAAGTTTTTATAGGGTTTATCTTAATGTGTGCATTGATTAATTTAACATTAGGTTCATCTTCTGCACAATGGGCTGCTACCGCACCTATTTTTGTACCAATGCTGATGTTAGTTGGTTACGCTCCAGAAACAATCCAAGCTGCTTATCGAATTGGGGATTCCGTAACAAACTTAATCACACCAATGATGAGCTATTTTGGCTTAATTCTGGCTGTTGCAACAAAATACAAAAAAGATATGGGCATTGGTACGCTAATAGCAACGATGTTGCCGTACAGTATTGTATTTTTAATAGGTTGGGTAGTGTTGTTCTATGTATGGGTATTTGGCTTTGGTTTACCTGTAGGTCCTGCATCGCCAATTTACTATCCTTCTTAAAAGGAATATTTTCTACTCCGAGCCCCCTCTGCAAATTGAGGGGATTCCAACTTAATTAAGAGGGCAATAACAGACATACTATTGCCCTTTTAAAAATCAGCAGATTATTATAGCTCTAACCAAATTTAGACTTGCCTTAAATTTCAAAAAACAGTTGCAACTTATATTCTCTAAGCCATGATTTGTTTCACAATTTCACGAAGCCATTGATGAACGGGTGAGTGATGTGTAGTTTTGTGCCAGCTCATATTAAAACACGCCGTTGGAAATTCACAAGGGGGCTTAGTATAAGCAAAGTCACTGAAGAGATCATTGGCCAATCGAGATGGCAAAATGGCAACCAATCGAGTACCACGCATCACTGATGGCAGCGCTTCAAAACTAGGTACCTCAAGTTTTACTTTACGAACGATTCCATGCTCCGCCAAAATACGCGCCTCAAATGGAGTGCCCGTTAGTGAGAAACGAACTGAAGCATGGTGTAAATCACTGAAGTTTTCTATCACCTCTTCGGCAGACATCATTTTAGGATCAAAAAAACACTGAGCGCTATCTTCGAATAAAGGGGTACTATAAATATCTAATTGATCTGGTGGAGATATAGCTGTAATAGCTAAATCACACTCACGCGAACGTAAACTATCTAATATTTCAAAGCCTGGCGTAATCAAGCGTAGGCTAGTCAATGGAGCCTCATGCATGAGTTTATTTAAAAGACTTGGCGCGATCAATTGCCGCTCATAATCGTGTGCAGCTATACAAAATTGGGTAGTCACTTGAGTTAAATCTAATGGCTCAGGTATGGCAAGTGCTTGCAGACGTTCAAGGATTTCAGAGATTTCTGGTGCAAGAAATAAAGCTCGTTCGGTTGGAGCAATACCACGACCAGCGCGTACAAATAAGGGATCATTAAAAACATTGCGTAGCCTATCAAGCCCATGGCTAACTAGCGGTTGGCTAACCCCTAAGCGTTTTGCTGCCAGTGAGATTGAGCCCTCCTTTGCTACTGCACAAAAAATTGTTAATAACTTAATGTCGACCTTTAACATATCAATATTCGACATATGTAACCTCAATAAAATGCCTCTTTTTAATAATATGCCTAAGGTTTATATTATTAGCAATTATTTTAAACAATAGCCTAACAAAGAGGAAAGCCGATATGCCTATGACTACAAAGTCCTGTGAGACTGAGTTCATTGTATCACTAACGGTAATGACCTCATTGGGAGCACTTTCCATTGATACTGTTCTACCTGCCCTACAGCAAATCAGTGAAAGCTTTGGTTTAGTAACAGGTAATTCAGTGCAAATTATTATAGGCATCCTATTTTTAGGCATGACAATTGGCCAATTAATTTATGGCCCATTATCTGACAGTATTGGACGTAAACCAGTCCTTTTAATTGGTATAGCCATTTTTATGTTAGGTAGCTTAATGTCCGTTCTCGCTGATAGTTTTGATGTTATGCTCACGGGCAGATTCTTGCAGGGCTTTGGTGCTGCTGCGCTGAGAATAGTGCCCCTTGCTATTGTACGAGATAAATACGAAGGAGCCTCAATGGCACGGATTATGTCTCTTTCCATGTCGGTTTTCATTATGATACCTATTCTTGCTCCCATATTAGGTCAGGGCATAATCTCTATTGCTGACTGGCGAGCGATTTTTTGGTGCTTATTTATTCTTTCTTTTTTAGCTGCTATCTGGATTTGGCTTCGTCAGCCCGAAACTCTACCCTCACAACGTCGCAATAATTGTGGATTGAAATCGATACAACAAGGACTTAGTGCGACTTTATCAAATAAAAAAACCTGTAGTTATATGATTGCTCTAGGCTTACTTCAAGGTGTCTTTATGGGGTATATCATGTCTGCAGAGCAAATTTACCGTGAATTTTTCAATGTTGGTGAGCAATTTGTACTTTATTTTGCCTTAGCTGCTGCCTCAATAGGGATAGCGAGTGTCTTGAACGCTCGGTTAGTAAAATACTTTGATTTAGAAAAAATTTGTTTCTATGCATTGCTTAGCATGATCATAACCAGTGGATTGATATGTATTATCAACTCAGATAATTCCCTTTCGTTAATGAGCTTTATGATTGCACTATCAGCAATCTTCTTCTGCTTCGGTTTGTTGATGAGCAACATGAACGCTATTGCGCTAAAACCTCTTGGTCATATTGCTGGCTTAGCAAATTCTACCATTAGTTTTATCTCCAGCTGCATCGCTCTGTTTATAGGTTCATTCATCGGAGGACTTTTCAACATGTCAGTACAGCCTTTAATGTTTGGGGTGTTAGCCGCGGGCATGCTTTCTATTATCGCTATTACATCGGTTAAATATTTTCCAAAAACCATCGATGAAATATCACTAGCTAACATCATTAACTCAGAGAAATAATATGGCTATTAAGCTACTCCCTTACCAAGTAACCAGTAGTCTGCATGCGTATTTATTTACCTGCAAGTTCAAACAACATTCGCGTATGGGATTGTGGCTTTATCTAATTCTACGCGTTTCTTATCACAACAAAATTTGAAAAGTTATGGGGGCAATTACAACTGCTATTCCCCTTTTTAGGCATAATCACTTAGTTAGTTTTTTCAAAAGAATTATTTAGGAAATATATATGAAAAACATTTTTATTATTACTTTCATTATTTTTTTAACATCTTGTAGTAGTCCATACGTGGATAATAGGCACAAATCAGATAACTTCGAAAAGGATGAATTTAAAAACGTCAATGCGGTTGAGTTTCTCTCTCTGTGGGAAATGTTCAAAGCATCACTTGAGTCAGATGTAGAACATGCAGTCTGGCCAGAATGGATTGAAACAAAGACAGATGAGTCGCCATTAAAGCGAATGAATAGTGCTAATACGCGTATTACGTTTATCAATCACGCTACATTTTTAATTCAGTCTGGAGGATTTAATATCTTAACAGATCCTGTTTTCTCAGAGCGTACTAGCCCTTTTACATTTGTAGGGCCAAAGCGTGTTCATAACCCTGGGATCACAATAGAAAACCTACCACCAATTGATGTCATTATTATTAGCCATGATCATTATGATCATCTAGATTTAGCTTCTATCGAAACAATAGCAAAACGAGATAACCCTAAAATTTACATGGGACTTGGCGTAGGGGAACGCCTTTCGGGCACCGAACAAATCATCGAAATGGATTGGTGGCAATCCTCACAGGTTGCAGAAAATTTTCAACTTTGGTTTCTTGATGTGCAGCATTTTTCAGGTCGATGGTTGAACGATCGAAATTCAACTTTATGGGGTGGTTTTCTATTAGAAATTAATGGACAGAAAATTTATTTCGGTGGTGATAGCGGCTATGCCGATCATTATAAAAGGACATTTGAACACTTTGGTTCAGTAGATCTTGCCTTTTTACCTATTGGTGCTTATGCGCCAAGAGATTTTTTTAAAGCTATTCATATGGATCCCGCTGAAGCCGTTCAAGCACACATGGAGCTTAATGCAGGTATGTCTATTGGTATGCACTATGGCACATTTCAGCTTACCTCAGAAGATATCAACGATCCACTTATCGCCCTTGAAACAGCCAAAAATAACGCTAATATCAAACCTTCTGAATTTATTACTTTAGATATTGGCAAACCTTTTGAGCTAAAACCAAGTTTAGTCGACCATATGCCAACATATGCAGATGCAGAATAAATATTGCCAACAAGTAAGGAAAGAGCAATGTCACAGATAGAGAATCAAGCCGAATCGAAAATAGTTATAATGACAGGCGCTACAGCGGGACTAGGTGCTCTTGCTTTAAAACAAATTGCCGCTTCAAGCAAGCGCGTAATCGTCGGCTCACGTGGCACCCCTGTAAAGTATGGCGAGTATTTACCACTTAATCTATCGTCACTTGCTAGTGTCAGAGCATTTGCAGCAGAAGTGATAAAAAGCCTGAAAAGTGAACTAATAGATGTGCTAGTACTAAATGCAGGAATTGGCGGGGATAATACCAAGCAACATACAGAAGACGAGTTTGAAATTACTTTTGCTGTCAATCATTTAGCACATTATTTATTAGCGCGATTATTACTCCCTCACATGGCTAATAAAGGAAGATTAATAATTACCACAAGTGATGTACATGCCCAAGCGCCTAAGACACTTGATATTGCTTCATGGTCAGTTAGTCAAGCAGGAGACTCGCCAATGAAAGCCTATGCTGCCTCAAAGCTTTGTAATTTGCTGACAGCAAGGTCATTAACTTCATTAGATATAATTAAAGAGAAACAATGCCAAGTTATTGCATACAACCCAGGATTAACGATTGGCACCTCATTGGCTCGTAATGCTCCAAAATGGCAACAATCATTAATGAGTAACTCTCTGATACATGGCTTGTTGGGTTTATTCAGCCATTTCATTCCAATGATGTACCCTGGAAAACCTGAACGTGCAGGTGAAGCACTTGCTGAGTTAACACTTAATAAAGCAACACCGCCAAAAGGAAAAGTCTATGCTTCATTAGTACGAGGTATCATTACCTATCCAGCTCCCTCTGACCTTGCTAGTAGTAATCAAGCGAGAGATTCACTTTGGCAGGAAAGTGAAAAAATGGTCGGATGGCAAAGTAATAAAGCTTAATTTGACTTTAAGGTATACATTAAGAAAATAAGAAATAATTGTCTTCAGCCATTCTTGCCTAAAACGAAAAAAAGGGTAATAACATTTCCATGCGATTACCCTTTCTAATAATTACTTTCAAATCATTAATTAGTGATTTTCAGAAACCATATTGACCGTATATTTAGGTATATCTACAACTAAGTCCTCATCACCAACAATAGATTGGCAACTAAGACGTGAATCAGGCTCTAATCCCCATGCTTTATCAAGCATGTCATCTTCAAGCTCATCACTTTCTTCTATCGAATCAAAGCCTTCACGAATAATTACGTGACATGTTGTACAGGCACATACCTTTTCACAAGCGTGTTCTATACCTATATCATTTCTTAAGGCTACGTTTAATACGCTTTCGCCCTTTTCTGCTTCAACTACTGCGCCATCGGGGCATAATTCTTCATTTGGTAAAAATATAATTTGTGGCATTTCTCTAATCTCTTATTCTGGTAACTAATACCCGTTCAACTTGAAAGTACTCGTTTCAGGAAGCCTGAGCAACTTATAATCATGTGGAGCGTTTATATACTAAAGCTTCTCTACCGATTGGCCTGTTAAGGCTTTATTAATAGAACTGTCCATTCTACGCTCTGCAAATATCGCCGTGCTGTGATCTAGTTTTTCAATTGCGGCTTCGATAGCCTCAACATCGCTACCTAGACTAATTTGTGCTACCGCTTTAATTTCTGCATTAATATTGTCAATGTCTTGTGCCGATAATAAGGAGCTATCGGCAGACAGTGCTGCTTGCACAGATTCAATAACACGAGATGCTTCTACTTGCTGCTCTTTTAACATACGAGCATCTATATCAGCTTTAGCATTATTCATTGAATCTTTTATCATTTGCGCTATTTTACTATCATCTAAGCCAAATGACGGCTTAACTTCGATACTTGATTCAACGCCTGATGATTTTTCCATTGCGCTAACAGACAATAAGCCATCTGCATCAACTTTAAAAGTAACGCGAATATGCGCGGCACCAGCAGTCATTGGTGGAATTCCACGCAATTCAAAACGAGCTAACGAACGACAATCATCAACTAACTCACGTTCGCCCTGTAAAACATGAACAGCCATTGCTGTTTGACCATCTTTAAAGGTTGTAAACTCTTGTGCTTTAGCGACAGGAATTGTGGTGTTTCTTGGGATAACTTTCTCAACCAATCCACCCATGGTTTCTAAACCTAAAGAGAGCGGTATCACGTCAAGTAATAACATATCACTGTCAGGTTTATTACCCGCTAATATGTCTGCTTGAATAGCAGCACCAATCGCAACAACTTTATCTGGGTCAATTGATGTTAATGGCGTTTTATTAAAATATTTCTCAACTTCACTGCGTACTAAAGGTACACGAGTAGAGCCACCAACCATTACAACTTCTAGCACTTCATCAGTACTAATTTGAGCATCTTTTAAACTACGACGACAAGCGCGTAGCGTTTTCTTAACTAACGCTGAAATTAAGCCATCAAATGTTGCTTTACTTAATGTGGTTGTCCAATTTTGTTCTTTCTTAGGTTGAGCATCTAACGTTAAGGTAATTTCCACGCTTTCTTTTTCAGTTAATTGCTCTTTAGCTGAACAAGCTTGCTGCATTAATTGACGTTCTAACGAAGGAGATAATGGGCGAGATAAACCCGCTTGTTCAATTAAGTAATCTACAAGTACAACATCAAAGTCATCGCCACCAAGCGCAGAATCACCGCCCGTCGCTAATACTTCAAAAACACCTTTATTAAGGCGTAAAATAGAAATGTCAAACGTACCACCACCAAGGTCATAAATAGCAACAACGCCTTCTTGCCCTGAATCTAGCCCATAAGCTAAAGCGGCGGCAGTTGGTTCATTTAATAAACGTAAAACATTAACACCGGCAAGTTTCGCAGCATCTTTGGTACTTTGACGTTGTGCATCATCAAAATGTGCAGGAACAGTAACAACAACGCCTGTAAGCTCGCCACCTAGTGCTTGCTCTGCTCTTTGTGCCAAATTCTTTAATATTTCCGCAGATACTTGTATTGGATTGATATTTCCTTGACGAGTTACAATCTCAGGATGATTTTCATCACCACTAAATTGATACGGTAAAGAAGGATACTTGCTTTGAATATCAGCCAATGAACGACCAATTAATCGTTTCGCTGAAACAATGGTGTTTTGTGGATCGCTAACGCTTAATGCTTTTGCGGCTTCACCAACTAAAATAGTACTTTCTAATGAGTCATCTTGTGAAATACTTTGGTAGTTAACAATAGAAGGTAAAATATCACGGCCCTGATGGTCCGTTAACGTGTTAGCATCACCACTTTGTACACTAGCAATTAATGAATTAGTTGTGCCTAAATCAATACCAGCCGCTAAACGGTGTTCGTGAGGAACGGTACTTTGACCAGGCTCTGCAATTTGTAATAAGGCCATATTTTATAAATTCGGTTATTATATTTAAATTTCGCTATGATAATATTTTTTAACTAAATACATTATTAGTCATCAAACAAACTATCTTCGATACGTTCAAGCTCAATATTAAGTTTTTGGTAAAACTTCAATTTTCGTAAATTATCGCATGCTAATGCATTGGCTTGTGCATTATTTTCAGCTATTTGTTGTTGCATTTCAGCTAAAAGCTGCTGATATTCTTCTGTTAGCACCTGCTGTGCATTATTGAAAGCTAGCTCGCTATCCGCTGCAAACTTCACTTCACCAAGCATTTCTCTCAATTCCATTTGTTGCATCAAAAAACTGGTGTCACTAAAAGATTGTTGCTCATCAGGCATATCAACATCACGTAACTTTAAAATATATTCGGCACGTTTAATTGGTTGCTTTAGCGTTTGATAGCCATCATTAATTTCAGCTGACTTCTGCACTGCCAACAACTGCTCTTGAGATGATGCATGAGCAAATCTATCAGGGTGCACTGCTTTTTGTAGGGTTTGATAGGTTTGTGATAGCTGGTTTAGATCGACATCAAAATTGATTTCAATGGCGAATAATTGGAAGTAATTCAAAATAGTTTTGCTCTAAAATTTAAAAGTAACTTAAGCTATTTGATGTTTAACTCAAAGCTAGTTTGTTTAGGTGCAAGGCAAAAGTACCAAGTTGACGATAGTCAATGAGTACTTTTAACGCTGCAACAAGGCAAAATAGCAAAGAGATAAACAGAAAAACTATACGTTAAATGATTCACCACACCCACACTCGCCTTTAGCATTTGGGTTGGTAAATTTAAAGCCTTCGTTAAGGCCCTCTTTAACGAAATCTAACTGAATTCCATCAAGGTAAACGAGACTTTTGGCATCAATAATGATTTTTACATCTTCAATGTCAAAAACTTCATCATCTTCATTTAGATCATCCACAAACTCAAGTACATAAGCTAAACCTGAGCAACCTGTAGTTTTAATTCCTAAACGTAAACCTAGGCCCTTACCTCGGTTAGTCATAAAAGATTTAACGCGTTCCGTTGCCTCTGGCGTCATAGTAACTGACATTGTATTTTCTCACTTTATTCTTTGATAACTCAATATTTAAAAGCGATTAACCTTGCTTGCTTTTAAAATCTTCAATAGCAGCTTTAATTGCATCTTCAGCTAAGATTGAGCAATGAATCTTTACCGGAGGTAAAGCTAACTCTTCAGCGATTGCTGTATTTTTAATTTCGCCAGCTTCATCAATTGACTTGCCTTTAACCCATTCAGTCACTAATGAGCTTGATGCAATGGCAGATCCACAGCCATACGTTTTAAATTTAGCATCTTCAATAATGCCATCATCTGATATTTTAAGTTGTAATTTCATTACATCACCACAAGCTGGTGCGCCAACCATACCTGTCGCTACCGATGGATCATTTTTATCCATTGAGCCAACGTTACGTGGGTTTTCATAATGATCGATTACTTTTTCGCTATAAGCCATAATATTTTCTCCTAACTGCGTACGTTCTCTTTATTTATCTTAATTGCTTAAGTAAAGAACTAATGTGCTGCCCATTCAATTGAGTCTAAATCAATACCGTCTTTAAACATTTCCCAAAGCGGTGACATGTCACGTAAGTGACCAATAGATTTTTGTATAAGTTCGATAGCGTAATCTATTTCTTCTGTTGTAGTGAAACGACCAAAACTAAAGCGGATTGAACTATGAGCCATTTCATCATTTAAACCTAGCGCTCGTAATACGTATGAAGGTTCAAGACTTGCAGAAGTACAAGCACTGCCTGAAGATACGGCAAGGTCTTTCAATGCCATAATTAATGATTCGCCTTCAACAAAATTAAAGCTAACATTTAAGTTACCCGCATAACGTTGTTCAAAGTCACCATTAACAAATACTTGTTCCATAGCGTTCAAACCTGCCCATAAACGGTCACGCATAGCGGTAACATGTTCAAGATCTTGTGCCATCTCTTCTTTAGCTATTTGACAAGCTTCGCCCATACCAACAATTTGATGAGTAGCTAAGGTACCAGAGCGCATACCACGCTCGTGTCCACCACCATGAGTTTGCGCTTCAAGGCGAATACGCGGTTTACGGCTAACGTAAAGTGCGCCAATACCTTTTGGACCATAAAGTTTATGTGCTGAAATCGATAGTAAATCAACTTTTAATTCTTGTAAGTCAATGGCTACTTTACCTGCACTTTGTGCTGCATCAACATGAAAAACAATTTTACGTGCGCGACACATTTCACCAATAGCGCTAATATCTTGAATAACACCAATTTCATTATTTACATGCATGATACTAACTAAGATAGTATCGTCACGCATAGCAGCTTCAAGTTTAGCTAAATCAATTAAGCCGTTCTCTTCAGGATCAAGGTAAGTCACTTCAAAACCTTGACGTTCTAATTCTCGACATGTATCTAAAACAGCTTTGTGCTCTGTTTTACAGGTAATAACGTGCTTACCTTTTTTATGATAAAAATTTGCCGCACCTTTAATTGCAAGGTTATTCGATTCTGTAGCACCAGAAGTGAAAACAATTTCACGTGGGTCAGCATTGATTAATTCTGCTATTTGGTTACGAGCAATATCAACTGCCTCTTCTGCTTGCCAACCAAATTTGTGCGAGCGTGATGCCGGATTACCAAAATGACCATCGGTAGTCATGTATTGCACCATTTTTTCCGCAACGCGTTTATCAACTGGGGTTGTTGCTGAATAATCAAAATAAATAGGAAGCTTCATTTGCTCTCTTTCTCCACTTAATACTATGTTCTTTAAAAATTTAGGGGAATAACCGTTTCTAATAATTGTTCTTTATTGCTGCGTTTATGGACATCATGCTGTCTTTTAGACACAGTTTTTACGTCATTTTTAGCAACTAATTCTGCTAATGTTATATTTTGCAAAAATTCTTCAATACGCTCACTTAGTCCTTGCCATAAGGAATGGGTCAAGCATTGTGCTCCCCCCTGGCAATCACCTTTTCCTTGGCATTTAGTGGCGTCTACACTTTCGTTGACGGCACTAATAATATCTGCAACAGCAATCTCTGCAGAGCATTTACCTAAGCGATAGCCGCCACCGGGTCCACGAATACTATTAACCAAACCATCTTTACGTAATTTAGAAAAAAGTTGCTCCAAATACGATAGAGATATACCTTGTCGTTCTGAAATATCTGCTAATGATACTGGTCCGTGTGAGGCGTGAATAGTGACATCTAACATTGCTGTCACCGCATAACGGCCTTTAGAGGTTAGTTTCATAATGTGCTCAATTTAGTACATGCCATTAAATAATAAATTTTATCTACTTTGAGAGCGGAAACTGCTACAAAAATAAAATTTTTGTGCATTTTACATATCCCTACAAAATAGTCAAATATATACCTGAGTAATATACTCAAGTACTTTACACTAATATTTCAAAGGCGAAAAGCAATAGTTGAGTATTTTAGTCAACTATTGCTTTATTCTCTATATTGATTTGATCTAAGTTAAGCGCTATATCTCTTTTTTAGATCTCAGGGTCAAAACTTTCAACGATGCTTTCACGACGTTTAGCGGCTTCTTTTTCGTCTTCAACAAATTCACCAACTTTAAGTTCGGGTAAATCTTTTGGACAAATATCGCCACCTAGGTTATTTACTTCTTTACATAAAGTAGAAACACGATCGTCCATTAAATGCATATGATCCAATAATCGGCCAATAGCTTTAGCAACAGGATCTGGACTATCGGCGGAAACAGCATATGCATCGAAGCCAAATTTTCTTGCAGCCTTATCACGTGAATCTTTATCTAAATCCACTTCATCATCTGAGCCATTATCAAGTAATGAATTGCCATTACTGCCTTTACTGTTAACAATACGTGCAGGAATACCAACAGCAGTTGCATTTTCAGGCAAGTCTCTTACAACAACAGAGTTTGAGCCAACCTTGCCACCTTTACCTATGGTTATTGGTCCAAGCACTTGCGCTCCGGCGCCGATAACCACGTTATCAGATAACGTAGGATGACGTTTACCGCTATTCCAACTTGTTCCGCCTAATGTAACACCATGGTATAAAGTAACATCGTTACCTATTTCGGCTGTTTCTCCAATAACCACACCCATTCCATGATCAATAAAAAATCGACGACCTAAAGTTGCACCAGGATGAATTTCAACGCCAGTTAACCATCGTGAAAAGGTTGAGATTATTCTTGCAAGGAGTTTCCAATTAGCAAGCCATAACCAATGGCTAAGCCTGTGTATCCAAATTGCATGTAAACCTGGGTAATTCAGTAATACTTCAAATGTAGTACGTGCAGCAGGATCTCGATCAAAAACACTATTAATGTCTTCTTTCATTCGGCCAATAGTGCGGCTAAACATATTATTTCCTTTTCTTTATTTTACTTGTTG
>OJGT01000086.1_pt1 | contig 20251 bp, 21 predicted proteins | sample 1595031 | NCBI WGS metagenome assembly OJGT01 (sample SAMN05416857, study PRJEB24817) | seawater metagenome | isolation source: Sea water | place: Canada:Atlantic | collected 2013-11 | reverse complement strand
TTATATGACTTACTAAAAGTTGAACTGAAAAAAATTATTGAAAATGTTAATCAACCATTAGAAATTCCTGAAAGTGACGGACCTTTTGTTATGTTGATGGTGGGTGTTAATGGTGTTGGTAAAACCACTACTATTGGCAAACTAGCAAAACAATTTCAAGCTGAAGGAAAATCTGTGATGTTAGCAGCTGGCGATACGTTTAGAGCTGCGGCAGTAGAACAATTGCAAGTATGGGGTGAACGTAACGATATCCCCGTGATTGCTCAGCATACAGGTGCTGATAGTGCCTCAGTGATATTTGACGCAATAAGTGCAGCTAAAGCACGAAATGTAGATGTATTAATTGCAGATACGGCAGGGCGCTTACAAAATAAATCACACTTAATGGAAGAGTTGAAAAAAGTTGTGCGTGTTATGAAAAAGCTTGATGTAAAAGCACCTCACGAAGTGATGTTAACTCTTGACGCCGGTACAGGTCAAAATGCATTAAGCCAAACAAAATTATTTGATGAGGCGGTTGGTCTAACAGGTCTGACATTAACCAAGCTTGACGGTACAGCCAAAGGTGGTGTTGTCTTTGCTATTGCAGATAAACACAGCATTCCTATTCGTTATTTAGGTGTTGGTGAAGGTATTGATGATCTACGTCCATTTAATGGTGATGATTTTATTGATGCTTTATTTACCAAAGAACAATAAACTTAAACGAATGAATACTAAATAAAATAATAATTATGATCAGCTTTAGTAATGTTAATAAAACTTATCCCGGTGGATTTCTAGCGTTAAAACAAGTGAATTTCACGCTTAAACAAGGTGAAATGGCTTTTTTGACAGGCCACTCTGGAGCAGGAAAAAGTACATTATTAAAGCTAATATCCATGATGGAAAAGCCAAGTTCTGGTGGCATATTAGTAAACAATACTGAGCTTGCTAAAATACCATATAAAAAAATACCCTATGTGCGTCGAGGTATTGGTATGATATTTCAAAATCATAACCTATTAAAAGACAGAACTGTTTTTGATAATGTTGCTTTACCGCTCATTATTGAAGGGGTAAGCCACAAAGAAATTAAAAAACGCGTTGCAACTGCTTTAGATAAAGTGCATCTCAGTGCAAAATTAAAGTGTTTCCCACATATGCTTTCTGGTGGCGAACAGCAAAGAGTCGGCATTGCGCGTGCTATTGTTAATAAACCTCCTATTTTACTTGCCGATGAACCTACTGGAAACTTAGATCCAAAACTCTCCTTAGATATTATTCGTTTATTCGAAGAGTTCAATGATGCAGGCGTTACCGTACTTATCGCTACCCATGACTTAGGGCTAATTGCTCGCATGAAGTATCGTACGCTAACGCTCAAAGAAGGCACCATGATTAACGATGGTATTGTTGATGGGTTAAGTGCTGACAGTATTATTGCTTCTAATACCGTAGAGCAGAGGAGAGTGTAATGAGTAGTTCGCATTCTAGTAAGTTGGGTCAACGCGATAGTTTAATTAGGCAATTATTCAATTTACCTATTCGCCATTTACAACAATCGGTGGGCAGTTTAGGTGATTTATGGCGTACACCTTTTACCTCCGTAATGACAATTTTTGTTCTTGGTATTAGTCTAGCGCTACCAGCTACTCTACATTTATTTGTTAAGAATGCAGAAAAAGTAAGTGAACAGTGGGATAGTGCATCGCAAATTACTCTATTTTTGAAATTATCAGTTAATGATAAAGGTGCTCAAAACTTCGTTAAACGGCTTAAGTTATATCCTGAAGTGAGTGATGTTCACTATATTTCAGCAAAACAGGCATTAAAAGAATTTAAAATACTGTCTGGTTTTGGTCAATCACTAGAATACTTAGAAAAGAATCCCTTACCTGCAACTATATTAGTTACACCCACCAAACATGCTAGCCAAGCGAGTGCTGCCAATGATTTATTGGCAAAGTTAAAGCAAGAGCGAGAAGTAGATCAAGGTAAACTTGATTTAGAATGGCTTAATCGCTTAGAAGCTATGGCGCAACTGATTAAGGATATAGTAAGTGGCGTGGCTTTGCTTCTATGTTTGTCGGTAGTATTAATTGTTGGTAATACTATACGGCTGGCTATTTTAAGTCAGCATGATGCTATTGCTATTATGAAGTTAGTGGGTGCAACAGACAGCTTTATCCAACGTCCGTTTCTTTATAGTGGCGTTTGGTATGGTGTTTTTGGTGGTTTGCTCTCTTGGTTAGTTGTGAGTTTATTAGCGCAATATTTAACAGGAGCTATAGCTAAACTAACTGATTTATACCAAAGTAACTTTCAATTAGAAGGATTAGCATTTAGTGAAGTGTTAATGCTTATTGCTTTTGCTGTTTTACTTGGATTAGCCGGTAGCTATATATCAGTACGCAAGCATATTAGGGGAATAGAGCCTAATGCAGACTAAGTGCTTTTAGTAAAAATATATTGTGTTAACAAACTTTAACAAATATTTCACTAAATAAATGAAAGATGATCTTGTTTTGGCCTATCTATTAAGATAATGTTTGTCGGCACTTGGCGTTCCTTATATGGTGTTAGCAGTTAAATAGCCATTTTATGATAGAATAAAGAACGTAAAACAAGTAAAAAGTTTAAGAAAAGAGGTTTGATATGAATAATACAATGCAACTTACTTTACCACAAAGTGGAAGTATAGAAGCGTACATGCAATCAGCTTATAGCATTCCTATGCTAACAGCTGAAGAAGAGCGCGATCTTGCTACTAGTTTATATAATGACAATAATCTACAAGCAGCTCAACAGCTTATCATGTCGCATTTGCGTTTTGTTATTCATATTGCTAAGGGGTATTCAGGTTACGGCTTAGCTCAGGCTGACTTAGTACAAGAAGGCAATGTAGGCTTAATGAAAGCTGTTAAGCGTTTTAACCCTGAAGTGGGTGTACGTTTGGTTTCATTTGCAGTGCATTGGATTAAAGCTGAAATACATGAATATGTATTGAAAAATTGGCGCATTGTAAAAGTTGCTACAACTAAAGCGCAACGTAAATTATTCTTCAACTTACGTAAGAATAAAAAACGCTTGGGTTGGTTTAGTAATGATGAAGTAAGTACAGTTGCTGAAACATTAGGTGTTAGCACCAAAGATGTTTTAGAAATGGAAAACCGCATGAGCAGTCATGATCAAGCATTTGAGCTTTCTTCAGATGATGATGATAATGCCAGTGCAGGTAATTTTTCACCCGCACAATATTTAGAAGATAAACAGTCTGATTTAGCCATTGAAGTTGAAAACTCTAATTGGGAAAGTCATGCGAATAATCGATTATCTTCTGCGCTAATCGCATTAGATGACCGTAGTCAGGATATTATTAAAACACGTTGGTTAAATGAAGATAAAACAACGTTGCAAGAATTAGCTAGTAAATACCAAATTTCAGCTGAACGTGTTCGACAATTAGAGAAAAATGCATTGAACAAATTGAAAAATACTATGGTGTTATAACACTGATTGAAACTTTCATATAAAACCGACTTAGGTCGGTTTTTTTGTGCCTGTCACCTTATTTTGAGTCAAAAAATTAGACTAAAAAGACAAATGAAAGAAGGCTAAAAAATAAAGCAAAGGCTGTCGTTAATTACCTTGTGGGAGAAAATCTGTTTCTTAAACTTTGTTTTGGCGCATTATTTTATGAATGAGTAGATGCTTTTACTCGTTTACAGACTTGATTTGAGTATATAATGTCGAATCTATTAATTTAGCTCAAGTTGGGCTAATTTGAATAGAATTGTTATAATAGCAGTAATTAGATAAGAGGAATTTATTATGGGTAATATCAGTATTTGGCAGTTGCTAATTGTTGCTGTTATTGTTGTTTTATTGTTTGGTACTAAAAAGTTGCGTAATTTAGGTGGCGATTTAGGTTCAGCAGTAAAAGGTTTTAAAAATGCAATTGGCGATGAAAACGACACAGCCAATAAAGCAGAAAAAGATTCAGATACTTTGACTGATAACAGCACTACGGCACAAAAAGTTAATCAGTCTAAAGATAGTCAGAAAGATAATAGTCAGGCGTAAATAATGTTTGATATTGGTTTTTGGGAATTAACACTTATTGGTATTATGGGTTTAGTTGTACTTGGCCCTGAACGTTTACCTGTTGCAATTCGAACCATTAAAGGTTGGATTTCTGGTGTTCGTAAGTTTAGTGATTCAGTAAAATCAGAGCTTTCAGAAGAGTTAAGAGTTCATGAACTGCATGCAAACCTTAAAAAGGCAGAGCAGGCAGACATGACCAACTTGAGTCCTGAAGTTGCCGAATCAGTTAACTCTTTGAAAGAAGCTGCTGCCATGGTGAATGAGCCATTTAAAAAAGTAGATAGTAGTGCCATGGAGTCATTTATTTCAACGTCGTTGGCAAGTCAATCTACGGTAAATGATAGAACAAGTACTGAAAGTGATAATATTCAAGTTGATGATAATCAAAAAGAAAAATCATCTGTGATAGCCCCAAAAGACACATCAAATAACGAGCACGAAGTTAAGCAGGACAAATGAATTCATCGGTAGAAAATTCAACACCCTCAGAACCAGTAACAAAAAACGTGACGCTTTTAGATCATTTACTTGAACTAAGAACACGTTTATTACATGCCGTTTTAGGAATTTTGTTAGTATTTTGTAGCTTGGCTTATTTTGCTCAAGATATTTATCAGTATTTAGCACAACCTTTATTGCAAACCATGCCAGCTGGCTCCCAAATGATTGCAACAGATGTAGCCTCTCCTTTCTTTGCCCCTTTTAAACTGACTATAGTTTTATCTATTTTTATTTCAATGCCTTATATTTTATATCAAGTATGGTCATTTGTTGCACCGGGCTTGTATCGCAATGAAAAACGATTAATTGCCCCGTTGATGTTAGGTTCTACTTTACTCTTTTATAGCGGCATTGCTTTTGCTTACTTTATTGTTTTTCCTGTTGTTTTTGCTTTCTTTACTTCTGTTGCACCTGAAGGTGTTGTGATTGCTACTGATATTAGTAGCTATTTAGACTTTGTTTTGAAATTATTTTTTGCTTTTGGCGCTGCATTTGAAATACCTGTGGCAATTATCTTGCTATGTTGGACGGGCGTTACCAGTCCAAATGATTTAAGAAAAAAACGCCCCTATATGATTGTCGGTGCTTTTGTTATCGGTATGTTATTAACACCTCCTGACATTATTTCACAATCTATGTTAGCTATTCCTATGCTATTGTTGTTTGAATTAGGTATTATTATTGCTTCATCACATCATAAAGAAGATGAAGAAGAGGAAACTTAAAGTGAATAATATTATTTTACCCGTATTAGTTCTGCTTGTTTATTTAACACCAACAATTGCTGATGCTAAAAATGATAGTGATTTGCGAGCAAACCTAATTAATTGCTCTAAAATCACTAGTGATAATGCGCGTTTACACTGTTTTGATAAATTAATATCGCAACGTAATAAGCAAACGGTTGCTGTTGTGACATCCGCTGCTGTATCGACTAAGTTACCCTCTCCAATCTTAGATGAACAAAAAATAGAGCAAAAAAGAGTTGATAGCTTTGCGCAAGAGCATTTGAAAAAAACCAAAGAGAAACAAGGTCCGAAAAGTATTGTTTCTACGGTAACTAAGCTAAAGAAGCTTATCAGAGGCCAGTGGGTTATTTTTCTTGAGAATGGTCAAAAATGGCAACAAAAAGATACTGCACGCCTAAATTTGAAAGTAGGTAATAAAGTTCGTCTAGATAAAGGCGCAATGGGAGCTGTTTACTTATATAAAGAAGGCACTCATCGTAGTATTAAAGTTAAGCGTCTTGAATAGCTTTATTTGTAATGCTAATTGATATAGGTGTTAATTTAACTAATAAACGCTTTGATAAAGACCGAGATGAGCTAATTATTCGGGCTAAAGATCAAGGTGTAAAAAAGCTTTTAATTACAGGTACAAATGTCGTTGAAAGCCAAAAAGCTGTAGCCTTATGCCAAGACTATCAGCAGAAATATCCTGATACCTTATATAGCACGGCTGGTGTTCACCCTCATGATGCCGATGGGGTTGATGCTGATTACCTTATGCAATTGACTTTACTCGCCAAAAAAACTCATGTTAAAGCTATAGGTGAATGCGGTTTAGATTTTAATCGTAACTTTTCTGAGCCAGTACAACAGATAAAAGTTTTTAAAGAACAAATATCATTAGCTGCAGAGCTTGATATGCCTTTATTTTTACATCAACGAGATGCCTTTTCCCCTTGGTTCACAGAATTAAAGCCTTTTATTGATAAAGTGCCTGCGATGGTGTCCCATTGCTTTACAGGTAATAAAGCCGAATTAGAACAATGTTTGGCTGCAAATATGTATATTGGCATAACAGGTTGGCTTTGTGATGAGCGTAGAGGGAAAGAATTACAAGAAATCATAAAGTTAATTCCTCTTAATCGTTTACTTATTGAGACAGACGCCCCTTACCTCACGCCAAGAACAATTAGACCTCGCCCTAAAAGTAGTCGTAATGAACCAAGTTTTTTACCCTATATAGTGCAAAAAATAGCAGAATTAACAGCTATTGACCCTAATGAATTAGCTTGTCAAACTACTGCTAATGCCAATCAAGTTTTTAACTTATAAAGAGGCTAGCTGTGACTGATTCAACTTTCCAATGCAACGAAGCCATTTTTCAAGGATTAGCAATAGGTTCCGTTTTTTGTTTAGTAGTAGTGCTAACGATAGGTTACATTTTCTTTCGTAAAAGTACGGTAGAAAAAGAGTCCTTAGAAAAGCAATTAGAGCAAGTTAAACAAGAAGTCTTATCAGTAAAAAACTCTTATCAATTATTGTTGGAAGAGCAGCAAGAAAGCCAAGATTTACTTGAAGAAAGAGTTCAAGAGCGTACTTTAGAGTTGCATATTACATTGCAGGAGCTAGAAGAGGCTAATCATGAGCTTGAACAAAAGAATACCTTAGATGAATTAACAGGGTTATTTAACCGTAGATTTTATGATCAGAAAATTCTTGCTGAATACCGTCGTAGTAAACGTAATTTAACTCCACTAAGTTTAATTATTATTGATATTGACTACTTTAAGGCTGTTAATGATAACTATGGCCACTTGGCAGGTGATTATTGTTTAATCTGGCTTAGTAATCACCTTAAGAAAAGCTTGAAGCGTGGTAGTGATATGGCCTTTCGTTACGGCGGTGAAGAATTTTGTATCATCTTACCTGACACAGATGAAAAAGGTGCGGTAGTTTTTGCTGAAGCATTAAGAGCTGCTATAGAATATCAGCCGTGCAACCATGAAAATATAGATATACCATTAACGATTAGTAGTGGTATTTTCACTTATATACAGCAAAAAGATATACAACCTGAGCAGATGTTCACAAAAGCAGATAAAGCCCTTTATGAGGCAAAGCATAATGGACGTAATCAGGTGCATGTGTATAAAGAACTTATTGAATAACCCGTAATAACATTCAGGAAAAATTATGAATAACAACCTTACTTTTGGTCAATATCCCGCTCGTCGTATGCGCCGTATGCGCAAAGATGAATACACGCGTCGTTTAATGGCAGAGAACCAATTAACAGTAGATGACTTAATTTATCCTGTATTTGTTCTAGAAGGTGAAAATCAGTGTGAAAAAATATCATCTATGCCTGGAGTAGAGCGAAAGAGTATTGATTTACTGTTAGAAGAAGCGCAAGAGTTAGTCGATTTAGGCATTCCTGCTATTGCAATTTTTCCTGTGACACCAGCTGATAAAAAGTCTTTAATGGCGGAAGAAGCTTATAATGCTGATGGTTTAGCACAACGTACTGTACGAGCTTTAAAAGAGAAATTTCCACAGTTGGCTGTTATTACTGATGTTGCACTTGATCCTTTCACTACACATGGCCAAGACGGTATTTTAAGTGAAAGTGATGATAATAAAGCAGGCGCTACAGGTTATGTTTTAAATGACATCACAACTGAAATATTGGTAAAGCAAGCAATATCGCATGCACAAGCGGGTGCAGATATTGTCGCACCGTCAGACATGATGGATGGCCGCGTTGGTGCTATACGCGAAGGGTTAGAAGCGCAAGGTTTTGTTAATACTAAAATATTGGCGTATTCTGCTAAATACGCTTCTAATTACTATGGCCCATTTCGCGATGCGGTTGGTTCAGCTAGTAACTTAAAAGGCGGAGATAAGCACACTTATCAAATGGATCCTGCAAATAGCAATGAAGCACTACATGAAATAGCACAAGACATTAGTGAAGGTGCGGATATGGTAATGGTTAAACCTGGTATGCCATACTTAGATATAGTTCGTCGCGCTAAAGATACTTTCCAAGTTCCTACTTATGCGTATCAAGTAAGTGGCGAATATGCGATGCATATGGCCGCTATTCAAAATGGTTGGCTAGCTGAAAAACCGTGCGTGATGGAAGGCTTATTAGCTTTTAAACGTGCAGGTGCTGATGGCATATTGACGTATTTTGCTAAGCAAGTGGCAAGATGGTTAAAAGAAGATAAATAGTAAAATAGAACTCTATATCAAGTCTATTGAGTTATTTAATTCACACTTAATGAGAATTAAATAACTCTTTGAGAAGGCAGCATTTCGTATAATAACCCTTCTCGAAGTGCTCCAGTAGACAGTGTTAATTCAGAAATTTTTAATACCTTAAATATTGCGATAAGAATACTTAAGCCACTAGCGAGTACAGGTTTTCTATCTTCTCGCAGTCCTGATAGTTGAATATTGTCAATACTTCTGTAGTTAATCAATTCCTGTTTTATTTCTTGCATAAATGCAGCAGTAATTTTAACTGGCTGTTGTCTATCACGTAAAATCTCAGCTAAAGCTTGCATACATCCTGAGCTACCTAATGCAGATTGCCAGCCTAATAGAGAGAATTTTTCAGAAATAGAATGAATTTTTTCACTTGCTGCACAGATCGCCGTAGTAAAGTTTTTCTCTGTTAATAAACCATCAGAAAAGAATTTTTCTCTATAACTAACACAGCCCATATTAACACTAATGGCATGTTTAGCTTCGAAGCCTTGGCCAATAATTAACTCAGTACTTGCGCCACCAATATCAATAACCAAACGCTTTTTATTACAATCACCTTGCGATGTATGAGCAACACCACTGTAAATGGTTTTGGCTTCTTGCTCACCACTAAGTAAATTGATTTTTAATGGCAAAATTGTATTTGCTTGAACTAGAAAGTCATCACGATTTATTGCTATTCTCAGCGTTGCAGTAGTGACGATACGAATATTATTAAGAGGAATACCATTGAGGTATTTTGAAAATAAAGTTAAGCAATCAAGCCCACGAATAATCGCTTCATTACTTAATTCATTCTTGCTGTTTAAACCTGCTGCTAAGCGAACTTTTTGTTTTACTTTCTCAACAATCTCAAGCTGATTGTTTTTAAGTTGAGTAATCTGCAAAAAAAAACTATTTGACCCTAAATCAATCACAGCAAAATGTGAGTCGGTATATTGTACATTTGGCTGTGATATTTTTTTTTGCATAGTTTTTTAAATGGTAAAGTTAACGGCGTGGACGAGAATTGTTGTTAGGCTTGAAATTACCGCGATTCCCTTGACGATTTCCACTTCTGTTACCATCAGGCTTATGACGACGTTGGCGTGGTTTAGGGCGAGGTAAATCATCTAGCAGTGCTTCATGTAGATATTTTGTTACTGGCAATGGATGTTCAATGTATTCTTCAATTGCAGGTAAGTTAAATACATATTGCTCACAAGCCAAGCTAATGGCGTGTCCCGTTGCACCAGCACGACCTGTACGACCAATACGATGAACATAATCTTCACAATCGTCAGGTAAGTCGTAATTAAATACATGAGTTACTGAAGGAATATGTAAACCACGAGCAGCTACATCTGTCGCAACTAAAATATCTAAACTACCTTCAGTAAACTGCTCTAATATTTTTAGGCGTTTTTTCTGTGGTACATCACCCGTTAATAAACCAACGCGTAACTTATCTGCAACAAGGTGATCAAATAACTTTTCACAAACATGTTTAGTGTTAGCAAAAATAATGGCTTTTTCAGGCCAGTCTTCTTCTATTAATGTTTGTAATAACGCCATTTTATCTTCGTTAGAAGGATAAAATAATTCTTCAGTGATGCGAGTATTTGTTTTTTGTTCTGGTGCAATTTCTACACTGGTTGGATCATTCATATGCTCGAAAGCAAGTTCTTTAACTCTAAATGATAAGGTAGCCGAAAACAGCATACTTAAACGCTGTTTAGCAGGTGGCATTTTATTAAACATATAACGAATATCTTTGATAAAGCCTAAATCGAACATTCTGTCGGCTTCGTCAAGTACAATAACTTCGATATTGCTTAGGTTATAAACGCCTTGTTTTAAATAGTCCAATAAGCGACCACAGGTGCCAATTAAAATATCGACTCCCTGTTCTAGCTCTAAACGTTGACTTTCATAACCTTCGCCGCCGTAAACAATACCAAGACGTAGCCCAGTACTTTTTGACATTTCGATAGCGTCACGATGAATTTGAATAGCAAGTTCACGTGTTGGCGCCATTATTAATGCACGAGGTTGATTATGCGTCGGCTTTTCTACTTTCAACAATTGATGATAAGTTGCAGCGAGAAATGCGATGGTTTTACCTTCACCTGTTTGAGCTTGGCCTGCGATGTCAGTACCTTGAAGCAATACGGGTAAAGATTGTTCCTGAATGGACGTACAATGTTGGAAGCCCATGGCTTCTAATCCGGTTACTACTTGCGGAGCAAGATTTAAGTCAGCGAATTTTGTTTCTGTTAAGTGTGTTTTTTTCATGGCGCTAGCTTAACATTATAGTTAGTTAATAACTAACTTTAGCGGCGTTAAGTGAATATAAATAAAAACAAACTTGAAAAATAGGCAAAATACCCTCATAAAGGTATAATATCGAAATTAAATAGTGTGGCAAAGTTGCCGTAAGAGACGGAGAGTATAATGAACGATAAAATTGTTCAGTTAACAGATGATAGTTTTGAAGCAGATGTTTTAAAAGCGTCTGGTCTAGTTTTAGTAGATTTTTGGGCTGAGTGGTGTGGTCCTTGTAAAATGATAGCGCCAGTTCTTGACGATATCGCGGTAGAATATGACGGTAAAGTTACTGTTGGTAAATTAAATATCGATCAAAATTCTGATACACCACCTAAGTATGGCGTACGTGGAATTCCAACATTATTATTATTTAAAGATGGTGAAATTGCTGATACTAAAGTTGGCGCTTTATCAAAAACTCAATTAAAAGAGTTTTTAGATAAAAACCTTTAATGAGTAATTGAGTACATAAAAAAACCTGAATTTAATTCAGGTTTTTTTATGAGAGTTTAAAAATAATTGATTACATTTTGACTAGCGACTTTACCTAATTAACTTTTAATGTTAGATTTAGTCCCTAAGTATAAAATAACATTTCTATATTCCTATTCTTTTATCTACTGTTGCTACGTTAATCACTTTTTTCATAAGCTTTTTACTAGATAATAAGATTAAAACACACATATAAAATAAACTGTCATCGGCAATCGCCAAGACATAACCACTTAAAATAGTTTAAGAAACCCCCTATGAATCTTACCGAACTGAAAGAAAAATCCATTAATGAATTGGTTAAACTAGCTGAGTCTATGAAGCTAGAAAACCTTTCTAGAACACGCAAACAAGACATAATTTTTGCTATCTTAAAGAAGCACGCTGAAAATGATAATGATATTTTTGGTGGCGGCGTTTTAGAAATATTACAAGATGGTTTTGGCTTTTTACGCTCAGCCGACTCTTCATATTTAGCTGGTCCTGATGATATTTATGTTTCACCAAGCCAAATCCGTCGTTTTAGCATGCGTACAGGTGACACAATTCAAGGTAAAATTCGTTCACCTAAAAAAGGGGAGCGTTACTTTGCCTTATTAAAAGTAACTGAAGTTAACTTTGACCGTCCTGAAAATACGCGCAATAAGATTTTATTTGAAAACTTAACACCTATTCACCCTACTGATCGCTTAACTATGGAGCGAGGTAATGGTTCTACTGAAGATATCACCGCACGTGTATTAGATTTAGCATCGCCAATTGGTAAAGGTCAACGTGGTTTAATCGTAGCACCACCAAAAGCAGGTAAAACGCTTTTATTACAAAATATTGCCCAAAGCATTGCTCATAATCACCCAGATGCAGAATTAATGGTTTTACTAATTGATGAGCGTCCAGAAGAAGTTACTGAAATGCAGCGCTTAGTAAAAGGTGAAGTTGTTGCTTCAACATTTGATGAGCCAGCATCCCGCCATGTACAAGTTGCTGAAATGGTTATTGAGAAAGCTAAGCGTTTAGTTGAGCATAAAAAAGATGTTGTGATTTTACTTGATTCAGTAACTCGTTTAGCGCGTGCTTACAATACAGTAGTGCCGTCATCAGGTAAGATATTGACTGGTGGTGTTGATGCGAATGCATTACATCGCCCTAAACGTTTCTTCGGTGCTGCACGTAATATTGAAGAAGGTGGTAGCTTAACTATTATTGCTACGGCATTAGTAGAAACGGGTTCTAAAATGGACGAAGTTATCTACGAAGAATTTAAAGGTACAGGTAATATGGAATTACACCTGTCACGTAAAATCTCAGAAAAACGTGTATTCCCAGCGATTAATATTAATCGTAGTGGCACGCGTCGTGAAGAGTTAATTACTAAGCCAGATGAACTACAAAAAATGTGGATCTTACGTAAAATTGTTCATGAAATGGATGAAATAGGTGCCATTGAATTCCTTATTGATAAGTTAGCAATGACTAAAACCAATAATGAGTTTTTTGATTCAATGAAACGCAAGTAATTTTCTGTTTCTGATAGAAAACCAGTCATACCGGCTGGTTTTTTTGTTTTTAAAACGCTTTTAATAATTTAGTGGCATTTATGAAATATAACGATTTAAGAGACTTTATCAGTCAGCTTGAAGCAATAGGGCAATTGAAGCGGATTACTGCACCTATTTCTACGCATCTAGCTATGACTGAAATTAGCGATCGTACATTACGTGCAAAAGGGCCTGCATTATTATTTGAGAACGCTGTTGATGAAAATGGCCAGCCTCATAATATGCCAATACTGACAAATTTATTTGGAACCCCTGATAGAGTCGCACTTGCCATGGGGCAAGAAAACGTTACCGCTTTACGTGAAGTAGGTAAGCTTTTAGCAATGCTTAAAGAGCCTGAGCCACCAACAGGTCTTCGTGATGCGCTTGATAAAATTCCTGTTTATAAGCAGGTACTTAATATGCCGGTTAAAGTCATTAAAAAGCCACTTTGTCAGCAAATAGTATTAAGTGGTGATGATGTAGACTTAGCTAAATTGCCTGTGCAAACCTGTTGGCCAGGTGATGTAGCTCCCTTAATAACTTGGGGCTTAACTATCACTAAAGGACCTTATAAAGAGCGACAAAACTTAGGTATTTATCGACAGCAGGTTTTATCTAAAAATAAAGTGATTATGCGCTGGTTATCTCACCGTGGTGGTGCGTTAGACTTTCAAGAGTTTAAGAAAACTAATCCAGGAGAGAAGTATCCTGTTTCTGTCGCTTTAGGAGCCGATCCTGCGACTATTCTTGGCGCGGTTACACCAGTGCCAGATACCTTATCAGAGTATGCCTTTGCTGGTTTGTTACGTGGCTCTAAAACAGAAGTGGCCAAGTCAATAAGTAATGACTTGCAAGTACCTGCAACAGCAGAAATTATTTTAGAAGGGTATTTAGACCCTGAAGAAACTGCGCCAGAAGGTCCTTATGGTGATCACACAGGTTACTATAACGAAGTGGATAACTTTCCTGTTTTTACCGTGACGCATATAACCATGCGAAAGAATGCTATCTACCATAGTACTTACACCGGAAGGCCGCCAGATGAACCGGCTATTTTAGGTGTAGCATTAAATGAAGTGTTTGTTCCAATTTTACAAAAACAATTCCCTGAAATTCAAGACTTCTATTTACCACCAGAAGGATGCTCGTATCGCTTAGCAGTTGTTACTATTAAGAAACAATATGCAGGGCATGCTAAACGAGTGATGATGGGGGTTTGGTCGTTCTTAAGACAGTTTATGTATACAAAGTTTGTCATTGTTTGTGATGATGATGTTGATGCTAGAAACTGGGAAGATGTTATCTGGGCTATGACTACACGCATGGATCCAAGCCGTGATACTGTGTTAATTGAAAATACTCCAATAGATTATTTGGATTTTGCTTCACCTGTATCTGGACTTGGTTCTAAAATGGGTTTAGATGCAACCAATAAATGGCCGGGCGAAACAGACAGAGAGTGGGGTGTTCCCATTGAGATGACTGATAAAATCAAACAACAAGTTGACGATATTTGGGATGATTTAGCTATCATTCCTCAAGTAAATAACTAAATTAAAGAGATATATTAATGAAAACAATTAGCTGCCAAATAGTGTCATTGACCTCACTTACGGCTCATGTGTTTAAAGTTTTATTGAAACCAGCAGAAAAAGTAGATTTTATTGCTGGGCAGTATTTAAATTTTGTAATGAGTGATGAAGATAAGCGTCCATTTTCAATTGCAAGCTCACCAAATAGTGATTTAATTGAATTACAAATAGGTGCTTTTATTGCTGACAGTTACCCAATGCAAGTAATAGAGCGCATTAAATCTTCGCAAGCAGAAGGCAAATCTATCAACATTGAAGTTGCTGCGGGTAATGCGCAATTACGTACTGAAAGCGAACGTCCCTTATTATTATTGGCAGGCGGAACAGGCTTTTCTTATATCAAGTCAATGTTTGAATATTTAGCAGAACAAAACTCACAACGCCATATTCTGGTTTATTGGGGACTGCGAGAGTTAGATGCTGCCTATGAGCTTGAAGAAACAGCGGCAACTATTGCTAAATTGCCAAATGCTAACTTTATTCCTGTTATTGAAAATGTAGATGAAAATACACAATGGCAAGGAAAGACAGGCTTAGTTCACCAAGCTGCAATGCATGATATTGTTAGTTTAGAGCCATATGATATCTACCTTGCAGGACGTTTTGAAATGGTTGGAGCTATTCGAGGTGACTTCATCGAACATGGGGCTTTGGTTGAGCATATGTATGCCGATGCATTTGCTTTCATTTAAAAGCACTTTTACTATCATCTAATTCGTTATTATTTTGAATTTTTCTAAGGCTGATAAATAATGACGTATAGAATTACAGATAATAAAGATGAAATGGATATTGATGCTATTCATCGCTATCTTACTCATTCATATTGGGCTAAAGGTGTGCCTAAATCAGTTGTGATTAAGGCGTTTGACAATTCACTTTGTTTTGCGGTTATTGTTGAAAATGATAACAATAAAACAGAACAAGTGGGCTTTGCTCGATTGATAACAGACTACGCCACTTTTGCTTACTTAGCTGATGTGTATATATTAAAAGAGCATCGAGGCCGAGGACTGAGTAAATTAATGATGAAGCAAATTATTAATCATCCTCAGTTGCAAGGGTTGCGACGAATGATGCTAGCAACTAGAGATGCTCATGGTTTGTATAAACAATTTGGCTTTACTGAAGTAACAGAACAAAAAATGTTTATGCAGTTATGGGCGCCTGATGTTTACTCTCAGACGCCATAGCTAATACCAAGTTGATTAAGTTTTTCCCACTCAGCGAGAATCAAATTGGTATAACTACATTGCTTGAACTTTAACCCACACTTCATTTGCTGCTTGATGCTGACCTTCTTCGGTTAATGCTTGAGCAAAAGCTTGTAGATCTTGTTTGTCGTATTGCTTTCCTTCTAGCTTAATTAAACTACCAAAAGCTTTTTCAGCCATAGACCATTGTTCACTCATTAGTGCCAAATGCCCTAAACAACTTAGCCATAGAGGGTTTAAGTTATCACCATGAAGGTGTTTTTGGACTAAAGCAATTAATGGCTCGCTTTGTTTCATTGGTAATGAACGCAATTGTTTTAGGTAGTTAGCCTTAGGTTGGTTCTTTAACATAGGTGAAATTAGCTTAATTAGTGGCTCAGTAATGCTTTGCTCTGCAAGTACTCGACAATAAGCAAATAACGGAATCTCTCTCTGCTTCACTTTGCGTCCTAGAGATTTCCAGTAATTTAATAAACTAGTTTCATCTTGTGTTGTAACAATATGATTAAACGCACCGTAATAGGCTTTCGTTTCCCAGTTTTTAATTGCCTCATCAGAAATTGATTTTTCTTTACGTGCAATAATCAAATAATCTACTGCTGACTCGAAACGATTTTCAATAAGGCATAAATCAATTTCTAGTGCTAATAGTCGTGTGTCATGGCCAATTTGTTTATGGTTTTCATCAATGAGCTTACGAGCTTTTTTATATGTTTCAGCTGAAGCTTGATTCATTAAAAGCTTAACTTTAACAATTAAACTCGCTAGATCGCCATTGGCAGACTTTTCTGTTTCTTGCTCTAATAAATCTAAGTAATGATTTGTGTTACTATCTAATTGCTGTTTTGCTGAGGCAGCTGCTGCCAGTAAATAAGCACTTTTTTGTCGCTTGGCCGGCTCGGCACTCTTAGCGAATAGTTGTTCTGCTCCTTGATAATCTTCTAGCATATAGGCAGCAAGACCTTTATTGAAATTAGCAATACCACGTTTTCTACTGGCAAATGCAAAAACATTCCATGCCTTGAAACTTATGTTTAAAGTACCAAGCAGCGCTTTATAAATTACAAAAGCACTAATAGAAAATAATGCTAAAATAATCATTGCAGATAGTATTGTTAATTCAATTATGGTTTCACCCATAGCAATTAAAATATAGCCTTTTTCATCAATTAAGAGTGGACTAAGCGCTAAAACAGCGAAGAATAATATTATGATGGCAATAAAACGAATCATATTATCTCCTCCTCATTTTCAGCTTTAGGCTGTTCATCTTGCTGTTTTGGTGCAGAAGAAGACTGTTCAGGCTCTGCGGCATCAACTTGCTTTTCTGAGGGTGCTTCTTCAACTACTTCAACAGTTTCTGTAGGTAAAGGAACAGGCGCTGCTGCTTCATAATTTTTTATCGCTGTTCTGATAGCAGTTAAAGACGTTAATTCACTTGGATATTCAAAGCTAACACGTTGTGTTTGTAAATCTGTTAGTGCAGCCAAAAAGCGTTTATTTTTAGCTTCTTCAATATCAAAAAATTCAGTGAACCATAGTTTGATATCAGCTAATGACTTCTGATAAATATCAGATTTACGCTCGCTTGCTGCCCACAAAGCTAATTGAATTTTTAATTTTATATTTTGTTTTAAATGTTGCTGCTGCTTTGGTGTTACTAAAGGCTCAACCATGCCTGTTCTTTGTCGAACGCGAATAAAGTCATCAAGGAATTTCTGCCAAGTTTTAGTTAAATTAGCTTGCCAATCGTTAATGTCGCTTGATAATTCTTGATTGATATTATCTTCAGCGCCAACTTCTACCATGGCTAACGGCAGCATAGCTATTTGATTGTTCATTGCCATTAAAGTTAAAACAACTTCGTCTGTTTGTAATACAGGCATCAGCTCAAGAGACTTTATATCTTCATGAACTAATTTACGTGCAGGTAAAAAAGTAGGGTCATTGAGGTCAGCTAAACGAGCATCGGCATTTTTTAGTAAACCAATAGCTGCTGTGGTGTCATGTTCTAGCAATAATGTTCTAGCGGCAACACGAACCAAGTATTCAGCTTCATGTAATAACCAATCACTTGGTTGTCGCTGCTTAACTTGACGTTCAAGCTCTTCAACCATTTCCTTGAGCTCAATTATTTTAGCTGAACTGGTATCATTAAGCTGATCGGAGATTAGCTGCAACTGTGAAGAGAATGTTCTCTGCTGCGTGTTAAGTGCTTGTTGCATTTGAGCTTGGTATTGATTAGATGAAGCATTACTTTTGCTTTCTATCTGGTTTGAAAGCTGAGCAGTCAGTAATTGGCTTTGCTGTTGCTGCCAAAAATAGTGAGCGGCAGTACTACCAAGTGCAATAACAATCGCAACAATTGCTAACTTTGACACTTTATTTTTATTCTTGTCTTTATCAGCCGGTTCTTTTACTTCTTTGGTTGGCACTTTTTTAGGTGCAGGTTTGGCTGTTTTAGAGGCAGGTGTTTGGGTACTAGTATTTTTTTTTGCTTCAGTACTTAATGGGGGCTTTTTATCAGTCATGTTTCATTCCATTATTGAATTTTGTACTATTCAAAAAACGCTTGAAAGCGAGTTATTCCGACGTTTAAGCTTTCGGAATATAATCATTCACATTTAAATCTTCAATTAAGATATCATGAAGATAACGGATGGTGAATAGATACGATTTTTATTATTTAATATTTCTTTATCATTAATGTTTCTAGTGCTGTGCTAATGGCTTTTTCATTAGCCCCATCACTTTGTACGACATTGGCTAAACCTAGCTTTTGTGCGAGGTTGGCAATACGCTTACTTGCTACTATCCAAGTACAATGATGTCGCCAATACTCAGTCATCTCATTGTTTACATTTATGTCAGTAGCCTTTACTAATTGTATAAGTTTCTCTAATAGTGCGTTACTAGTAACGACAATACAATTAATTTGTTGTTGATGCCATTGCTTATCTATATCTTTGGGGAATGTTCGCCATACCCTTTGATAGCTTTCTAGATATTGTGTTGCTGCACCACGTTTATTTAGTTCTGTTGCTAAATGTTCTCTACCACCATCACCACGAACTATGGTGATTTTTTTATTTAATACATTTTTATTCAATAGGCTTAGCGTTAACAAGCCCTCGCTATTTTCTTGCGATGGACAATGTATGTTTTCTAGTGCTAAAGCATGTAACGCTGCTTTTGTTGCTTTACCCACTGCAATAATATGTTGATACTGCCAATGTTTTGCAGCAATGCAAATATTGGCAAACTCAACGGCCGCAACACTAACAAAAATTATAATATCAGCCGTTGTTAGCATTTGTTTACTTTGTTGATTATCAGCCAGTGGCTGATAATCAAATAACGGCTGACTAATGCAAGTAACATCTTGTTTGCTAAGTAACGAAGATAGTGCCTGTGCTTTTTTTTCTGGCCGCACAACTAAAACGTTAAGCTGCTTGTTATTATTGGTTGTCTGCATAAACCTGTTTTAAAATTTTATCTGCACCGCGGCTAAGTAACTCTTGCGCTAGGGTATTACCAAGGGCTTCACCTTGTTCTACAGGACCTGTGATTTCACTTTCGATCATTTCACTACCATCTACTGCGCCAACTAAACCACGTAAATGAACTTCTTTACCGTCAGCTGAAATAACACTATAGCTAGCAATTGGTACCTGACAGCCACCCTCTAATGCTTTGTTCATTGCACGCTCTGTTAATACACGAATACGTGTAGTGCTACACTCAAGCGGTGCTAATAAGGCTTTAATAGTATCGTCATTGATGCGACATTCTATACCCACAGCGCCTTGTCCATTTGCAGGTAACATTTCTTCTGGTTCTATATATTGTGCGATGCGTTCACTCATTTTTAAGCGAATTAAGCCGGCTGATGCTAAGATGATGGCGTCGTATTGCCCTTCATCTAATTTCTTTAAGCGAGTATTTACATTGCCGCGTAAATCTCGAATGTCTAAGTCAGGTCGACTCGCTTTTAATTGACATTGACGTCTTAAGCTTGAGGTGCCAACAATCGCACCTTGAGGTAAGTCGCTAAGGTTAGCATAAATGTTTGAAACAAAAGCATCGCGAGGATCTTCACGAGGGCAAATTACTTCTAAACCTAAGCCTTCAGGGAAATCAACCGGTACATCTTTCATTGAGTGAACAGCAATGTCAGCTCGTCCTTCTAGCATGGCAACTTCAAGTTCTTTAACGAATAAACCTTTACCGCCAACTTTAGCTAAAGGTGTATCTAAAATAATATCGCCTTTAGTCGTCATTGGTACAAGTTCAACGGTAATGTCTTGATGAAAATGCTCTAGTTGTGCTTTTACATATTCTGCTTGCCATAAGGCTAAGGCGCTTTTGCGTGTTGCTATTCGTACTGTAGTCATATGTCTTGTTCTCAAAAATTGATGCTATTGTGCTGTTAAGGTTATTTCAGTCTCGGCTTGCTTAGTTACTGCCTGTCTCTTATACACATCTCCGAGCCCACGAGACGTAGAGGAATCTCGTAT
>OJGT01000085.1_pt1 | contig 20377 bp, 20 predicted proteins | sample 1595031 | NCBI WGS metagenome assembly OJGT01 (sample SAMN05416857, study PRJEB24817) | seawater metagenome | isolation source: Sea water | place: Canada:Atlantic | collected 2013-11 | reverse complement strand
GTCAGATGTGTATAAGAGACAGACGCTCAAGCGTTGCTGCTTCGTAGCCCATCAATCCAAAACGTCTTGCTAAAACTTCTCTTTGCTTTGAATTCAGTTCATTAAGCCAGCCTACAATATTATTGCTCATATCCTCAGACTGTAAGTTGCTTTCAGGGCCATCACTTTTTTCGTCCGCAATCACTTCAAGTAATGCTTTATCAGAATCCCCAGAAAAAGGAGTGTCTACAGAAGTAATTCGTTCATTCAAACGCAACATCTTTGTTACATCAGCGACAGGACGATCAAGAGAGCTAGCAATATCTTCTGCTGTGGGCTCATGATCAAGCTTTTGAACAAGTTCACGAGAGGTACGCAAATATATATTTAGTTCTTTAACAACATGAATAGGTAATCTAATTGTACGAGTTTGATTCATAATCGCTCGTTCGATCGTTTGGCGAATCCACCATGTGGCATAGGTTGAAAATCGAAATCCGCGTTCCGGATCAAATTTTTCTACTGCACGAATTAAACCTAAATTACCCTCTTCAATTAAATCTAATAAAGGTAAACCACGGTTATTGTATCGGCGAGCAATTTTGACGACTAACCGTAAGTTACTTTCAATCATACGTTTTCTAGAGGGTTCATCCCCTTTAAGAGATAGACGAGAAAAGTAAACTTCTTCCTCTGCAGTCAGCAGTGGAGAGAATCCAATTTCACTTAAATAAATTTGAGTTGCATCTAAGCTTGACGGTGCATCTTCTTTACCTTTCAGTACTGTGGCTTTTTTTTCTTGTTTTACCATAGTGTTCTCCCTTAAGTAACAAAGTTAATTAATTATAAATATTCAGTCCTTATTTCAGTTATTTTCCAATTTTCGTTAATCATTATTAAGCTTACAATTTGTCTATTTACCCAAAATCCCCTTATTGATTTTTTGGTAAATACTTCAGAGGGTCCACCGATTTACCACGAAAGCGCACTTCAAAATGAAGCATAACTCTTTGTGCATCGGTATTACCCATTTTAGCAATAACATCTCCAGACTTAATCTTTTGCTGCTCTTTCACTAAAATTTTATCATTATGAGCATAAGCACTAAGGTAATCATCATTGTGTTTTATAATAACTAACTTACCATATCCTCGTAATGCACTACCTGCATAGACAACCTTACCGCTTGCCGCTGATCTAATATTGGTACCGCGACGTCCTGCAATATCTATCCCTTTATTACCTTGAGCTTTAGAAGAAAATTTTGCTATAACATTACCTTTAACAGGCCATTGCCAACGTCTAATTTTCTGCGAAAAACTTTCTTTTTCTTGCTCATTTTGTACTATTTTCTTTCTGTTTACATTTTCACCATACGCCTGCTTTTTAGAAGATGCAACAGTCTTTTTAGTCACTTTATCACTGGTCAGATTAGAGCTTTTAGTCTGCTTTTTGCTCGAGTGCTTGCTACTACTAGCTTTCGAACTTTTCCTTTTGTTTTTAGAGACTAAAAATAATTTTTGCCCTGAATAAATACGATAAGGCGCTTTAATACCATTCAATTGAGCTATTTTTCGCACGTCAGAGTTAGCTCTCCACGCAATGGAATAAAGTGTTTCGCCAGAGCGAACAATATATTCTTTAGCGCTAATACTGGTCTTAGCACTCTTTTTTAAAGGGGTACTGCCATAGATATTTATGACAGGTGCAGGTTTTTCTCTAGATGAACAGGCAAAAAGATTTATTGAAATAAAAATACAGCAGAGTATTTTTAAAAATAGGGAAACAGTATTAGTTTTAGTCTCTGGGTTGAGACTACAACTAATATAAGTATCGCTGTTATTGACGCGTTTAGTTACCATATGAACGAAAGGCTATTATGATCAGCGTAAAATAAAGTAAGCAATTATAATCAGGGCAACTAATCCCCAACCCAATACATCAACCCATTTACGCAAATTTTTCTCCATTGCACTGCCGCCCCATTTAATAAGTCCAGCAACAAGAAAGAACCTTAATCCTCGACCGATTGCAGAGGCGAGTAAAAAAGGTAAGAAAGCCATCTGAAGAAAACCAGCACTTACTGTAAATAATTTATAAGGGATAGGAGAGAAGCCCGCAATAAATACAACCCACACACCCCATTCACCAAACCAATTCATTGCGGTATCAAAACGCGCTTGATAGCCAAATTGTGTTATTAAAGGCTGTATCCATGGCTCGAACATCAGATAACCTAATATATATCCAACAGTGCCACCCAAAATTGAGGAAACAGTGGTTAATGTAGCTAAACGCCACGCTTTGTTAGGTTTGGCTAAAACCATAGGTGCTAGTAGCACATCAGGTGGAATAGGAAAAAATACAGATTCAGCAAACGTTAATAGTGCAAGCATACGTGGGGCAAATTTGTGCTCTGCCCATTTTAGTGTCCAATCATAAATTGCAGTGAACAATTTCATTATAATAAATCTCCTGGTATTAATGGTACAAAGCGCACTGCTTCTACTTGTTGTTCATTATAACTATCACCATGACGGGTAATTATTTTTAAAATTTGTGTTTCTTCTCCTACAGGAATAATAAGGCGCCCACCATCAACAAGTTGTGCTAATAAGGCTTCTGGTACGCTTGCGGCGCCAGCCGTAACAATAATGGCATCAAAAGGAGCTTTACTAACCCAACCTTGCCAACCATCCCCATGCTTCATCGATATATTATGTAAATCCATAGCTCGTAAACAGCGTTTTGCCTGAAACTGTAATGATTTTATGCGTTCTACAGAATAAACTTTGTCAGTAATTTGCGCCAAAATTGAGGTTTGATACCCTGAACCTGTACCTATTTCAAGGATGCTATTTATTTTATTCCCGTGTTCTCCCAATACAAGTTCCGACATTTTTGCCACAATATAGGGCTGTGAAATGGTTTGTCCCTGCCCTATAGGCAACGCCGTATTATCATAAGCCTTGTGTGCTAGAATCTCAGGAATAAAAATATGGCGAGGTGAATTAGCAATAGCTCGTAAAACAATAGGATTAGTTATCCCTTCTGCTTGAAGTTTTTGCGCGAGTAACTCACCACTTCGTTTTGACTTTCCACCTACTCGACTATTCATACTATTACTTATCATAAGGTTACTTCGCTAATCCACTTTGCCATGCTATCTATACTTTGATGTGCAGTCATATCTACCGTAAGTGGCGTTATTGAAACATAATTATTAGCGACAGCATAAAAATCAGTTCCGTCACCACCATCAAGTTCTTTTCCTAATCGGCCATACCAGTATATGTCTCGTTTCCAAGGGTCTTTCATCTTTTTCATCATTTCAGCTTTATGACGATGTCCAAGACGAGTAACTTTAATTCCTTGTATTTCAGACAAAGGAATATCTGGCACATTTATATTAAGAATTTGGTCTACTGCTAACGGGTGCTTTTGAATCCGCTTTATAATTTTCGCTGTAATAATGGCAGCAGTTTGATAATACTGCTCATGATTACCCAATAGTGAAACAGCAATTGCAGGTATTCCCATATGTCGACCTTCTGTAGCCGCAGCAACAGTTCCAGAATATAGGGTATCGTCACCTAAGTTCGGTCCTTTATTAATTCCTGCAATCACTAAATCAGGAGGAGAAGACATTAATTGGCTAACGCCTAAGTGTACTGCATCTGTTGGCGTGCCATTAACTGAAATAAAGCCATTGTCCAAGGTTTGTGCTCTTAATGGATTAAGCAAGGTCAATGAATTACTTGCGCCACTACAATTACGATCTGGGGCAACTACAGTAACATTAAAGTGTTTCACCAATTCTTGATAAAGGACTTTAATACCTAGAGCATGCACACCGTCATCATTACTTAATAATAATTCCATTTGAGACTAACCCTGCACTCGTTGTGTACCGTCTTGATAATCGATTAATTCACGTAATACCGTAGTCGCATACGAACCTGCAGGTAATATGAAGTTAATCTTAATTGAAGGAAGATTATTTTCATTGTTTTGCTCATCATCTAACACTTGAATATCAGCATTTTGTACAAGCAAACGAATACGGCGACGTTCTTGCTTCAAGCCAAATCGCGGTAAGCCTAGTGAGAATTCGCTATATTTTTCACTCACACTTTCTTCTAAAGCTTTTGGGTTTGCAGTCGTCATTAACTCACCTGCTCCCCACATCGTAGCGGTAATATCGACATCTTTATCCATAAAGCGTTGTAAAATAGATTCGTCAATCTCATCTAGATGAAAAACAGACTGCGTGCCTGCTAGCATTAATACATCACCCTGTTGTAATTGACTGAAGGTATTTTGCTGAATACGTTCGCTAATAATACTATTGAAAATACATGATCTTGCGGCAGACAAATACATACCACGTTTCTTTTTATCTTTAACTTTAGTGCCTGAAAATAATGCTAGGGCTTTATCAATATTACCGCCGTCAATTCCAAAGCGTTGCTCACCAAAATAGTTCGGTACACCTTGCTCCACTATCGCTTTCCAACGATTTTGGAGATCTTCAAGATTGGTCACGTTACGTAAAATTAACTCAAAACGGTTACCCGTTAATGCACCCGTACGAAGTTTTTTGTTATGTCGGGCGTATTCAAGTACTTCAACACCTTCAATGTTGAGATCTTGTAAATCAAAAAGTTGTTTTCCTGGCACATGTACACCAAACCATTGCTCTGTCACGGCAAAGCGGTCTTTTAAGCCTGCATAGGAAACTAATTGCTCTTTTACTTTGAAGTACTTAGCCAGTTCTCTGGCCACAAAAACGGTGTTAGCACCTGTTTTTCTAATATAAATGAATAGGTGTTCACCCTCGCCTATTGGTGCAAAGGGAAGCTGTTCAAATACTTTAAAGTCACTCTTTTTACTGCGTAACAAGCCTGATGATTGGGGCTTTCCATGTAAATACGTAAGTTCTGGTAACATTATTTTTCTCTAATTTATTTCGGTGCGCAGGTAGTTAAGCTATGCATTTAATTTTCATTGGTAGTGATTAGCTACTTGGTGTTAGGTGTTAAAAGTACGACACAGTGAACCGCAATACCTTCCTTTCTACCTGGGAAACCTAACTTCTCAGTTGTGGTAGCTTTAACATTTATCTGTTCTATATCACAAAGTAAGTCTTCACTTAAGCAAGCGCGCATAGCCATTAGATGTGGCGATATTTTTGGCGCTTGGGCTACAATAGTGATATCGCCATTGCCAATTTGATAGCCTTTTTCAATCATTAAATTAACAACATGGCGCAACAAAATTCTACTTGAAATATTTTCATATTGATCATCATTATCAGGGAAATGATTACCAATATCCCCTAAACAAAGTGCACCTAGAATTGCATCACAAAGTGCATGGATAGCTACGTCACCATCTGAATGAGCAATAAAGCCTTGCTCATATGGCACAGCAACTCCTGCCAACATCAATGGCCCTTGACCACCAAACTTATGCACATCATAACCATGTCCTATTCGCATTTTTTATCCTATTTGTTATCCAAACTATATTTATTTAAATTATTAATACCTTAACGTAGTAATAATTTAATTTTGCTGTTGTAAATAAAAAGTTGCTAAAGCCATATCTTCAGGGCGAGTTATTTTGATGTTATCGCGACGTCCTAAAACAAGTAAACTAGGTAAGCCTGCTAATTCAATAGCGGAAGATTCATCTGTAATATCTAAACCTTGTTGCAGCGCACTTTCTATTGATTTTCTTAACTCTGATGTTTTATACATTTGCGGAGTAAACGCATGCCATAAGTGACTTCGATCTATTGTTTGACCAACCCTATTTGAGCTTTTAAGGTTACTCTGCTTCATAGTATCAACCACTTGCGCAGCTAATAAGCCACCACAGTTACTTTTGATACACTCATCAATAATTTTATTTATATCATTATGAGTAATACAGGGGCGAGCTGCATCATGCACCAATATCCACGGATTTTTTTCAACATCAACTGACTTTAATCCATTTAATACTGAATCGACCCGCTCTTTTCCCCCTGATACCCTTATGATATTAGGATTGTTTGCTAAATCTGTTTCTGCAAAGTATTCATCTTCATCACTCACTACAATGATGACTTTGGCTATTTTAGGGTGGCTTAATAAACGATAAGTAGTATGTGCTAAGACGCTTTGGTTGTTAATTTCCAAATATTGCTTAGGACATTCGGCCTGCATACGCTTACCTATACCAGCAGCAGGAATAATAACCAGAAATGAGTCGTCGTTTTGGGCAGGCTTAATCACAACTATTTAGTTCCTTTATTTTAAAGTGCTTTATTAGTTTGTTTATTATTAGGAATAAGTCGGAAAAAAGTTTCATTTTCTTTAATCATACCCAATTCATTACGCGCACGCTCTTCAATTGCTTCAGTCCCTAATTTTAGATCATCCGTGTCAGCATAGAGTAACTTGTTTCGTTGTCTTAGTTTTGCATTTACTTGTTGTTGGCGAGCGACATCTTCTTGTAACGCAAGATAGTCAGGCACACTATTTTTACCGAACCAAAGTCGGTATTGTAATAAACTAAAAATAATCAGTAAAAGTAACGTAAATTCTCGCATGATTACCTAAAAACAAAGCAGAAAAGATTAACAATTGGCACTATTATATAAGGCTTAAACAGTGTGTAAATGTTTATATGAACTGTTCGAGAAGTTATAAAGGCATTGCCCGCTTGAAATTTTGCCAATCTATCGCACATGAAATCAATAACTCTCGCAAATTTGGAATAACAGGCCTTATCTTTATTGCCATTTTTTGACCTTGCCATTGATGACCAGCACAGGCAGCTGTCATTATTTTTTTGTTTGGTTTTAGCAAACGGTGTGAATTTTTTGAAGGTTCAATTAATGAAAACCAACCTGAAACATTAGTGTGAATTCGCTTCTTTTCAAGATCGACACGATCGATACTGTCTAAAATAATATGTTCAGCTCTTAGTACAGGTACCACTAAGCCCAGTGATGCTTTGTTTGTTTTACTAATAAAGGTTAAATACCAAGAACAGACATCTTGCTCATTTTGAGCTAATACTGATAGTTTACTTGCTTGTTTTGCTGACCAAGTCGCGTTTTGAACATCGAGTATCAGTGGTGATAAACCTGACTCATTAACTTTTACCATAGAGTTAGCTGTTCGACTGATATAGTAAGGTAAGCTTTTTAAGCGACTTTGTAAGTTTTGAGGGTTGTTAATATTTGCATTTGCAAGCAAGCGAATTTCTCGCTCGTAAAGCGCATTACATAATTCTGCAAAATCATTATTTTGCTTATTAGTTTGCCACAGACTATCTTGAGACATTACAAATGAAGTTACTGCTTATCGCTGATTTTATTAACAATATAGCTAAGCATACTTGATTGTGGGAAAAAGATACAATGGCAGATAAATAAAAACCGAACCATTATGGCTCGGTTTTAGTTTTAAACTCACACTATTAGTAATAAGTTACTAATGTATATTTCAAAAATTACTGACCTTTAATTTCTGATAAACCGTTGTAAGTTGCTTTATCACCTAATGCTTCTTCAATGCGTAATAATTGGTTATATTTAGAAACACGATCAGAACGACATAAAGAACCAGTTTTAATTTGACCAGCTGCTGTACCTACCGCTAAATCAGCAATGGTTGCATCTTCAGTTTCACCAGAGCGATGTGAAATAACTGCAGTGTAACCCGCATCTTTTGCCATTTTAATTGCGGCAAGTGTTTCTGTTAATGAACCGATTTGATTAAATTTAATTAAGATAGAGTTAGCGATATTTTTATCGATACCTTCTTTTAAAATCTTAGTATTGGTTACAAATAAATCGTCACCAACAATTTGTACTTTATCGCCTAATAAATCAGTTTGGTATTTAAAGCCATCCCAGTCTGATTCGTCTAAGCCATCTTCAATTGAAACAATTGGGTATTCTTTACAAAGTTCACCTAAGAAGTCAGAAAATTCATTTGAGCTATATTGTTTGCCTTCACCTTTAAGGTCATAAATACCTTTTTCACTATCAAAAAATTCTGAAGCAGCACAATCTAATGCTAAAGTAATGTCAGTACCTAAAGTGTAACCTGCAGCAGCTACGGCTTCTTTAATTACCGCTAAAGCATCAGCATTTGATGCTAAGTTTGGTGCAAAACCACCTTCATCACCAACCGCTGTATTTAAACCTTTTGCAGAAAGAACTTTTTTAAGTGCGTGGAATATTTCTGCACCCATACGTAATGCTTCACTGAAGTTTTTAGCGCCAACAGGCTGAACCATAAACTCTTGAATATCTACGTTATTATCTGCATGTTCACCACCATTGATGATGTTCATCATTGGCACTGGTAAACTATAAACACCCGGAGTGCCATTTAAGTCAGCAATATGTTCAAATAACTGCACGCCTTTATCAACAGCAGCAGCTTTAGCAACCGCCAATGAAACTGCTAAAATAGCATTTGCACCAAATTGCTCTTTATTTTCAGTGCCATCTAAATCAATCATGATTTGATCAATGTTAGCTTGTTCTAAAGCATTTTGACCAATTAGCGCAGGAGTAATATTATTACGGATAGCGGCAACAGCATTTAATACGCCTTTACCTAAATAACGTGCTTTATCACCATCACGTAATTCTAATGCTTCGCGAGAACCTGTTGATGCGCCAGAAGGTGCAGCTGCACGTCCAAAAGCGCCAGACTCAAGATATACATCGGCTTCAACTGTTGGGTTTCCGCGTGAATCCATGATTTCGCGTGCTAAAATTTTACTAATGTTTGACATTATTATTCCTTTACAGAAAGTTAAATTTAAATTTTTTACTTCAATGATAATATATAAACAAAAACCGCAGCACATGGCTACGGTTTTTAATTGCGATTGATTTAACTAGATTGCTGCTTTTGATGTTCAAAAGAGGCAGCAACAAAGCTTTCAAATAATGGATGTCCATCACGTGGAGTTGAATTAAACTCAGGATGAAACTGTCCGGCAATAAACCATGGGTGATCTGGTATTTCAACTACCTCAACTAATGTTTTATCAGTTGATAATCCAGAGAATACCATGCCCGCTTTGCTTAGTTGCTCACGATAATTATTATTTACTTCATAACGATGACGGTGTCTTTCATTAATTGTTTCACTACCATATACGTCACATGCTTTGGTATTTTTCACAAGATGACACAATTGTGAACCTAAACGCATAGTACCACCTAAGTCAGATTGCTCACTGCGGTACTCAACTTGACCTTCTTCATCAAGCCACTCACTGATTAAACCAACAACTGGGTGCGGTGTTTCAGGGTTAAATTCTGTACTATGTGCATCCGCTAAATTTGCAACGTTACGGGCAAATTCAATTAGTGCTACTTGCATACCTAAACAGATACCTAAATAAGGTACATTATTTTCACGGGCATATTGTGCGGCCAAAATTTTACCTTCAACACCACGTTCACCAAAACCGCCAGGCACTAATATAGCATCTAATTCTGATAAAAGTTCAACACCTTTAACTTCAACGTCTTGTGAATCAACATATTTAATATTAACCGTAACTTGGTTTTTAAGGCCGGCATGTTTTAACGCTTCGTTTACTGATTTATAGGCATCTGGTAATTCGATATATTTACCGACCATACCAATATTAATTTCACCTTTAGGGTTAGCTTCATGATAAAGCACTTCTTCCCATTCAGATAAATCAGCTTCAGGTACATCTAAACCAAAGCGTTTAACAACAATCTCATCAGTACCCTGTGCTTTTAACAGCGCTGGAATTTTATAAATACTGTCAACATCGCGCATTGATACAACAGCTCTTTCTTCAACATTAGTGAATAGGGCTATTTTTGCTCGCTCGGCATTAGGAATAGCACGGTCTGAACGACAGACTAAAATATCAGGTAGAATACCGATAGAACGTAAATCTTTTACTGAATGTTGAGTAGGTTTAGTTTTAATTTCACCTGAAGCCGCTAAATAAGGCACTAAGGTAAGGTGCATAAACATAGCCCGTTCACGACCGACTTCAAGTGCCAATTGACGAATAGCTTCTAAGAAAGGCTGTGATTCCATATCACCAACAGTACCGCCAACTTCAACCATAGCGATATCATAACCTTCAGCACCTTCAATCACACGACGCTTAATGTCATTCGTGATATGAGGAATAACTTGAATAGTTGCACCTAAGAATTCACCTTTACGCTCACGCGCAAGAATATCTTGATAAATACGACCTGAAGTAAAGTTATTGCGTTTAGTCATTTTGGTACGAATAAAGCGCTCATAGTGACCTAAATCAAGATCGGTTTCTGCGCCATCTTCAGTAACAAAAACTTCACCATGCTGAATTGGGCTCATCGTGCCGGGATCAACGTTAATATAAGGGTCAAGTTTCAACATGGTTACTTTTAAACCACGTGCTTCAAGTATTGCTGCTAGTGATGCTGCTGCAATACCTTTACCAAGAGACGAAACTACGCCGCCAGTAACAAAAATATATCTAGTTGTCATGTCTACACCGATGTAAGGAAAACTGAAATTTTGTGCTTTATGTTTACAGTATGATTAACTATAACTACTTTCCTTTTTAGTTAAAAAGTACTAAAAAGTGAATGAAATAAGCAGTAAATGTAAATAAAGCAGGACGGGAACGCATTATACGTAAAATCAAGACCAACAACAATAACAACACGCACCTGAACGTTAAAAATAAGCATTTTTTTGTTGATGATAAATGGTTATGATAATTATCCAATTAATGACTTAACGAGCCACATGACTACATCTCTAAAAAAAGTTTTATCTGCGATAGATAATATCAATCAAACTGACACTAATATCACCTTAGTTGATGGCACCGAATATCCTAAAGAACTCATTTATGGTCAACGCATGTCTGACTGCTTAGCTAAACATTGGGATGATGCCAGTGAGTTATTACAAATAGCCGTACGTGCTCAACATATTAAACGTTGGCATTTAAAGCGTACTGAGTTTGAACAAGGTAAAGCAGGCTATTATCAATGGCGTACAGCTTTAGGAAAATTTCATGGTGAATTAGCGGCATCAATAATGCTTGAGCATGGTTATAGCGCTGAGCAAGCGGAACAAACATCAGCAATTATTAGTAAAGATTTAGTCCGCAAAGGGAAGGCAGAAGGAGATGATGATAGCCAAGCATTAGAAGATGTCGCTTGTTTAGTTTTTCTTGAACACTATTTTGATGAGTTTGCCGCCAAATATATCGCAGCAAATAATGAAGCAAAAATTATTAGAATTGTTAAGTTAACATGGAATAAAATGTCTGAAAGAGGTCATAAAATAGCACTAACACTGCCTCTACCTGAGCATTTAGCTACTTTAGTGAATAAAGCATTAGCAGAATAAAAACAACGTAATTCAAATATTGAATATCAGTATTTGAATTACTTACTTATCGGTAATCGCCATAAAAAGATAAATGGTCCAATAACTAGTGCAAAAACAATCGCCGTTAACATAGCGTCTTTCAACAGGTAAGCAGACCAAACAACAGAAAGAATAATCGTAAGTAAAGCAATTCTCTTCGCTTTACGAGGAATAGATCGGTGTTGCTGCCATTCATGAATCAACGGGCCAAAAGTTTTATTTGCCAACAATTTTTTCTGTAATCGCGGTGATGACTTTGCAAAGCAAGCAGCAGCAACAAGCAAAAATGGCGTAGTAGGCAAAATAGGTAAAATAACGCCTAAAATAGCCAAGCCAACAAAAAGTAGCCCTGTTATTTTTAAGAAAAACTTTTTAGTTTTACTTTGCACCTGCGGTGAAACGGGGCATTGAGTTAACTTAAGATCAGATTTTTCATTTATGGCTTTTTCCATTTTACTTATTCCTACGACACTTTTTCCTTAACTATAGCAGTATTATTGGTATCCCTGCTTTTTCGGATAAGTGCATTATCTGTTTCAACTATCTCTTGCTTTACTAATGACTTAGCTAATCTATCATAAAGTAATACATTTACCGAGGCTGCTAAGTTCATACAACCAACAGTAGGTACATAAACAACATCATCGGCTTGATCAATTACCTCTTGCGCAATAGTGCCATCTTCAGGGCCAAAAATATAAATCGCTTGTTCCGGATGCTGAAAGTGAGGTAAAGGAGTTGCTCCTTCAACTAAATCTACACAGATAATTTTAGTTGATTCTGGTAGTTTTTCCAGTTGCAGATCAGTGCTTGGCTGCTTTAACTTTAAAAAATCATCTATCGCAATAAGTGGTATCTGCTCACTCAACTTTTGCGTGTTAGTGTTATTTTTAGAGCCTATAAATTTTGCTGCATGAGTATAACGATGACCCGTATAAAGTACTTGATCAACGCTGTAGCATCCAGCCGCACGCATAATTCCGCCAACATTAGTCGGTGTTTTAGGATTGGTTAAGCCAATCGTCACATGACTATTTTTTGCTAACAAATCTTTGCCTAAAGCAATATTTGATAATGAAATTTTTGCCATTACTTCTTCTCTTCTATTTTAACTTGTTGCCAATATTGCTCTAACTGTTCAATATTATGTCCTGAGAAATCATTACCTGATTCTCTTACTTGTGCTTCAACACCGTAAAAACGTTTAGTGAATTTTTGATTTGCTTGACGTAGTAATGTTTCAGGATCTTGTTTTGCATGACGACATAAGTTAACTACAGCAAACATTAAATCACCTAGCTCTTCACCTAATGCTGCTTTATCTATTTCTTGTGCCTCTAATTCTTCTTTAACTTCTTGCACTTCTTCTTCTATTTTTGCAAAAACATCATTAATATCATCCCAATCAAATCCTACATGAGAGCAACGTTTCTGAATTTTTGCCGCTTGTGATAGAGCGGGTAAATTTTTAGGAATATCAGCTAAAACACTAATAGGGTTTATCTTGTCTACTTGTGCTTGCTTTGCCGCTCTTTCTTTCGCTTTTTCATTTTCCCAGTTCGCTTTTATTTCAGCATCTGTTCTCAATGTTTCATCTGAAAAAACATGGGGATGTCGACGAATTAGTTTCTCACAAATAGCCGCAACAACTTTATCAAAATCAAATAACTGTTGTTCTTGACCAAGTTGACTATAAAAAATCACTTGAAAGAGTAAGTCGCCTAGTTCTTTTTCTAGTTCAACAAAGTCTTGCTGTTCAATAGCATCAACTACTTCATAAGCTTCTTCTAGTGTGTGTGCTGTTATAGAAGAAAAATCTTGCTTTTTATCCCAAGGACAACCTGTTTCAGGATCTCGCAACTTTGCCATAATCCAACGTAACTTATCGACTGAAGCATCACTTTTTAACATCTATTTTAAATCTCTTAATTACTATTATTTATGATTGAAAGTTACTTGCTAACTAAAGCCTTTTCACTTCAACAACATCATCTATTTGACGAATTTTATCCATAACCCGAGTTAATAATTCACTACTTGTGACTTCCATATTTATAGTCATACTCATGGTTTGTTTTGCACTATCGCTATGACTTTCAATCCCAATAATACTCACTTTTTCATTGGCAATAATGGTGGAGATATCACGAAATAAACCTTGTCTATCACTAGCAATTATCTGCATGCTCACTTGGTAACTTTGATTTTCATCAAGCCCCCATTGCACCTCAACAAAACGCTCTGCTTGTTGAGCTAATGAATTAGCTAGTTGTTCACAGTCAGCTCGGTGAACAGATATTCCCCGGCCTTGCGTAATGAACCCTGCAATAGTATCTCCAGGTACTGGAGAGCAGCATTTTGCCATGTGAGTGAGTAAATTACCGACTCCTGACACCGTGATACCGTTGCTATCACTTTGCGTTTTTTTACTTGCTTGCGATTCACGCACTAAACTTTGCGGATCGATATCAACAACAGGCTTTAGTTTGTCATCAAATTGTTTAAAGTAATTTATAATTTGCTGTAAACGTGCATTACCTGAACCAATAGCAGCATATAAATCATCAACTGTTTTTACATTAAATCGCACTGCTGCTTCTTTTAATTGGCTTTGGCTAACATTAAAATAATCTAATTTTGCTAGCTCTGCATCGAGTAGTTCTTTACCCTGCACAAGATGTTTATCTCTATCTTGTAACTTAAAGAAATGCTGAACTTTTGCCCTTGCACGAGAAGAATAGATATAGTTTAAATTAGGGTTTAGCCAATCACGACTAGGATTTGGTTGTTTACTGGTGAGAATATCAACCTGATCACCGGTTTTTAAGCGATAAGTAAAAGGGACTATTTTTCCAGAAACTTTAGCTCCAATACAGCAATGCCCTACATTAGAATGTATGTAATATGCAAAATCTAATGGTGTTGCTCCCATGGGTAAATCGATTACATCTCCACTTGGAGTAAAAACATAAATTCTGTCTTCGAATACTTGGCTACGAAGTTCATCAAGTAATTCACCACTTTCACTTACATCTTCTTGCCACTGAAGAATTTTTCTTAGCCAACCAATTTTCTCATCAAAACTATTAGTTTTACCGCTGCTTTTACCTCCCGGCGATCCCTCTTTATAACGCCAGTGAGCTGCCACACCTAGCTCTGCATCCTTATGCATTTGCTCTGTTCTAATTTGAATTTCAACTGATTTACCTTCAGGCCCAAGAACAACCGTATGAATAGATTGATAACCATTAGGCTTAGGCGTTGCTACATAATCAGAAAACTCTTTTGATAAATGATGCCACTGAGTATGTACTATGCCCAAAGCGGAGTAACAATCTTGCACTTTTTCAACAACAATACGCACTGCTCGCACATCAAAAAGCTGTTCAAAATCTAATGACTTTTGCTGCATTTTTTTCCAAATGCTATAAATATGTTTTGGGCGCCCGTCTACATTGCCATTAATTTGAAGATCTTTCAGCTGTTGGTTTAAATCGCTCACAAAGTCAGTCATATAACGCTCACGTTCAAGACGCGTTTCATCTAACAAGGTTGCAATTTTTTTATAAACTTTTGGGTGTAAGTAACGGAATGAAATATCTTCTAGTTCCCACTTCAACTGACCTATACCTAATCGGTTTGCTAAAGGCGCATAAATATTTGCACTTTCTTTGGCTGCTAATACACGACTTTCTTCATCTGTATTTTTTTGCTCACGTAAATCACATAAACGTTCAGCAAGTTTAATAACAACGGCACGTACATCGTCTACCATCGCAAGTAACATACGACGAATATTATCAACTTTATTTGAGGAAATAACGGCTGATGAATTAGCAGAGCTATTTACTGCTGGTTGCCCTAAGCCTTTAATAGCTGCCATTTGTTCTACCCCTTGGCAGAGCATGACAACTTCTTTATTAAAGTGCTCTTCAACAAAGTCCGTAGAAATAAGGTTTTTTTCTAATAAGGGAATTAAAAATGCAGCAACTAAGGAGTCTTTATCAAGATTCAAACTTGATAAAATCTCCACCATTTCCATTGCTTTTAGTAAAGGCGTTTCTTGTTGTTGAAAGTACTCACCTACACTTTTCCATGTTAACTCTAGTGCCTGCTTATTACTCACCGATAAAGCTTGTTCTGCCAACCAATGTTGAAAATTGACACTAACCACTTGATGAGATTTACGCACCGAAACCATGAGTACTCCTTTGTTTACCTAAAAAATGAAAACTAATTATTAACGTTGAAACAGAACCATAGTCTCAACATGCTTGGTTTGAGCAAACATATCAATTAAACCAATTTTGGTAATTTTATACCCTTTGGTTAGTAAAACTTGGCTATCTCTTGCCAGTGTTGTTGGATCACAACTAACATAGAGTACGGTAGCTATATTTAGTTCACAAATTTGTTCTACAGCGTGCTCTGCTCCTGCTCTTGCAGGATCTAGCAGTGCTTTAGTATAATTTTCTTTTGCCCAATGATTTGATGACCATGAGCTATTTAAATCTGCTTGAAAAAACTGACAGTTGTCAATGTTATTAGCTTTAGCATTGGCGGATGCTCTATCAACCATAACTTGTACACCTTCAATTCCCACGACATTGGCTACTTTTTTAGCCAGAGGTAAGCTAAAATTACCTAAACCACAGAATAAATCGAGTATTTGATCATTGGGGTCAAGCGCTAACCAAGTAAGAGCTTGCGCGATCATAGCCAAGTTCACTGGCTCATTAATTTGAATAAAGTCAGTCGTCGAAAAGTTAATACGTATATCATCGAGCAACTGGTAACTTAGTCCACCTTGAGATGATTCGATAGTTGAACTTTCTTCTTGATGAGTATTTTCTTGCGTGTTTTTACTTTCTACAAATTGTACTGTCCACGCATGCTTTTCAGCATACTCTTGCCAAAGTTGACGATCAGCTGTATTGATTGATCTAATTTGACGAACCACCAACTGCAACTTACCAACGTTATCATCAGTTATATCCGTGGCTATGACTTCGATATGACCTATTGCTTTTTTAACGGTTAACTTAGCTAATAATTTGTTTAATAGCGGAAAAATATCACATGCTGGTTTTATCAATATAGGACATGATTTAATGGCAACAAGCTGGTTTGTCGCTTTTTGACGAAAACCAACAATTGCTTGCGAATTTCGGTCAAATTGCACCCCTATTCTCGCTTTGCGGCGATAATGCCATTGACTACTCTCTACTGTGTTTTGCCAAGGTAAATGACTGATAACTTCGCTGCTGACACCACTTCGCGAAAATAACTCAGCTACTTTTTTCTGCTTGAACAGCAATTGTTCTTTATAATCGTAATGCTGTAAGTCACAACCACCACAGAGAGTAAAATGCTTACATTGGGCAGCGACACGAAATTCATTCACTTTATTAATTTTGAGTAATTTAGCTAAAATATACTTATTTTTCTTCTCTGCAATACGAACTTCAACAACTTCATTAGGTAGACTACCAGTAACAAAAATAGGTTTTTTCTGATAACGTCCCACACCACAGCCATTTAGATCTAACTTATCAATAGTAATACAGTCTATTTTATTTGTTTTTTTGCTAACTTGCTTTTTTGTATTTTCTTTAAAAAAGTTTGCCATTAATAGTATCCAGAGTGCTTGCCAAGAAAAGTTTTTATTTATCTGACCATTATGCCATCATAGCCATTGTCAGGATGTTCATTTTACACTAATTACGCGATTAAATACGATTGAATAATGCATAAAATAAGTCTTAAAGATTGGGTTGTACTACTCACAATTGTACCAACAGCTTTAATAGGTTTTGGGCTTGCGGGCTATTTTTCTTATAGTCACAGTAATGAGCTAGATGAATTTTTATATTTAAGAGCACAGAGTATAATTGAGCCCTTGGCAATTGTGGGTAAAGCACCCATTACTCAAAACAAGCACGAAGAGCTACGCCGCATTATTAGTGCTACCCATCGGAGTCAATCAGGGATTGTTAAAAGCATTGCGGTATTCACTTTAGATCATCAAATATTTGTTACTAGTGCCTACAATGGCGATATCAATTTAATGCGATTAAAAGCAGGACATAAAATTCCCTCGTATACTCAAAGCGAGGATACTGACAATTTTATTATTTTTCGAACGCCAATACTTAATGAAAGTAAAAAAAGCAGTAACCCTGATACGTTAGGCTACATAGCGATACAAATAGATAAAAGCAGAATACAATTTGATCAACAAAGCCAGTATATTATTGCGTTCACAATGGCCTTTCTTGCATCATTACTCAGCGCTATTTTTGCTTTAAAGCTTATCAGAAATGTGGCAAAACCAATCAATTCTATGGTGCAGGCTATAGAACGAATAAGAGAAGGGAAACTAGAGAGTAGAGTCAGTGGGCAATTAGTTGGTGAGCTAAACTTTTTAAAAAGTGGTATTAATGCAATGGCGCAATCATTGGGTAATTACCAAAATGAAATGCAAGGGAGTATCGATCAAGCTACTGTCGATCTTCGTGAAAGTTTAGAACAATTTGAAATTCAAAATGTTGAATTAAGTATTGCGAAGAAAAAAGCGCAAGAAGTAAGCAAAATAAAGTCTGAATTTTTAGCAAATATGAGTCATGAATTACGTACTCCTTTAAATGGTGTTATTGGTTTTACAAGACAAATACTTAAAACACCTTTAAGTGATTCACAGCGTGACTATTTACAAACTATTGATAGATCGGCAAATAATCTACTTACAATCATCAACGATATTTTAGATTTTTCTAAACTTGATGCAGGTAAAATGGTAATAGAGAGCGTACCATTTTCACTACGAGAAGCGATTGAAGACAGTCTGATACTTTTAGCGCCAAGCGCACATAAAAAAAACCTTGAACTATCAATCAACATTAGTGATTCCATCCCTGATTCTTTATTAGGTGATGCCATGCGTATCAAGCAAATTATGGGTAACCTTGTAAGTAATGCAATAAAGTTTACTCAACAAGGTGCGGTCATGATTGACGTTACCTATAAAAGTATTAACAGTAAAAAAGCAGCAATAAAAATATCAATAGCAGATACTGGTATTGGTATGAATAGCGAACAAAAGAAAGCTATTTTCAAAGCTTTTTCTCAAGCAGATCAGAGTATAACGCGATTGTATGGTGGTACAGGTTTAGGGCTCGTTATTTGTCAACGACTGGCTTATGAAATGAAAGGAGATGTTGGCTTTAATTCTCAAGAAAATAAGGGGTCTACCTTTTGGTTTAAATTTGAATGTAGTGTTAATACCTTATCATTAAGCAATGAACTCGATACACTTCGCTTGGCCAATAAATCTATTTTATATTATGAGCCTAACCTGCACAGTAGAACGGCTACTTTTGATATTCTAGCCAACTGGAAAATGCAGGTTACTCAAGTTGAAAGTCTAGCTCAACTAACAGAAATACTTGAGGGCTCAAAACAAACTAACACTAGCTTTGACTATGCTTTAATCGGCCATGATAGAAATGCAACAGCATTAAGTGAGTTGAAAAAAACAATCACACAAATAAAACCATTTATTGCCAATATTCATTTAGCAATAAATAGTAACTCTCCAAGCTTACAAGAAGCCTTACTGGCAAATGGCGCACTAAGTTGTTTAAGCAAACCTATCACGGCTAATAAGCTATACTTCACGTTATTGGCTGATCAAGACAATACACTTCCCTCTATTAGAAAAATACTGCCGATTAAAGTGTTAGCTGTTGACGACAATGAAGCTAATTTAAAACTCATTAATGCGCTACTGCTAGAACAAGTTAGTGATGTTGTCCTTGCTGATAATGGTATGGAAGCACTAGAGCTGTGTAAAAATGAACATTTTGATTTAATATTTATGGACATCCAAATGCCAATCATGGATGGAATAAGTACACTAAAAGCAATAAAAATAGAAACATGTAATAGCAAAACTCCTATCATAGCAGTAACTGCACACGCGTTGAGTGGTGAAAAGGAGAAAATGCAGCAGCAAGGCTTTAATGCATATATGACCAAGCCTATTGATGAAACTATGCTAAATCATATTATTTATGAATACTGTGATGTTAACCACTTTATCAATTCTGCCAAACCTAGTTTGCCTACACAGATACCTTCAAAAAGAGTAACAGAGACAATTCTACCAATAAGTAAAAGCATCTCAGCAGTTATTGATTGGTCATTAGCAATAAGTCGAACAGGTGGTAAAGAAGACTTAGCAAAAGAAATGCTTACAGGACTAGTTGATAGTTTAGCTGATAACCAAAAAGACATTAATCAAGCGTTAATTAATGAAGATATAGAGCAACTTAAAACTTTAGTACATAAAATTAATGGGGCTTGTTGTTACACTGGTGTGCCTAATCTAGCAAATGTTTGCAAAGAGTTAGAAACTCAACTTAAGAGTGGTGTTTCATTAGAGGATTTAGAGCCTGAATTTTTAGAGTTTTTTGAACAAATAAACCTTGTTACAACAGCTGCACCAAAGTTATTAGCTGAACTAAAAGAATAAGGCGCCAAATTAGATACTCTTTAAATATCTTGATACCTATTATTAATCAATAGTTACATATCAATTAATAACAGGTATAAGTTAATAAAGGTTTGTTAGTCACGAATATGAATATCGGGAGAAGTATCAATATCACCATCTTCAGTAATAACGGCAATACCTGAATCACAAGTGAGAACGGCTAAATTTCTTCCATTTTCATTGCGCACAAAAGCTAGCTCATAGCCAAATTTTCCCAAACTACTCGCAGAGAACTTTTGTGCTAATGATAGTTTAACCCACCATTCAGAGTGCTCTGGTGATGTTTGGCGCCTTTCCGTTATAGGACTTACTTGTGCTTTCATGAATAACTCCTCACTTATATTCCCTTATAATAGGTACCTTCTGTCTCTTATACACATCTGACGCTGCCGACGAAGAGGAT
>OJGT01000084.1_pt1 | contig 20486 bp, 17 predicted proteins | sample 1595031 | NCBI WGS metagenome assembly OJGT01 (sample SAMN05416857, study PRJEB24817) | seawater metagenome | isolation source: Sea water | place: Canada:Atlantic | collected 2013-11 | reverse complement strand
GTTTGGGTCCAAGGGGTCGCAAGTTCGAATCTTGCATCACCGACCACTTTCTTTATTTTCTAAATATTTATTATAAATAGATATTCAATTGTTATATAAAAACTCTTTTCAAAAGAAAATCCCTTTAAATTAAGTAAAATATAGTCATATAATCATTTGCATTGTTTCGGCTAGCTTAAATCGTGTTCTATTTCTTTTCTCTCTCATTATCGTTTGCCATTTTAATTGATTCTTTCAAGCATATTTTTTCTATTATATTTCATTCAATCACGCTGCTATTTCGCTATTCAACTTGCCCTTGCAACTTCTATTATGTATCGCTATAATTTGGCGTCATAAATTTTAACCATTCGTATAAATAAGGTACTTTTATTTACTACTTATTAAGGTAAGTAATCATTAGTACAATATACAAAAGCGTAGCACGCTAATTTTTTGAGGTAATTAAATGCAAGTTTCAGTTGAGACAACACAAGGTTTGGAACGTCGTTTGACTATTTCAGTTCCAGCCGAAACAGTAGATGTAGAAGTTAAAAATCGTCTTCGCCAAGTAAGTAAAACACAGCGTATTGATGGTTTCCGTCCAGGTAAAGTACCTGCGTCAGTTATTCAAAAGCGTTTTGGTAAATCAGTACGTCAAGAAGTTGCTGGTGAAATCATGCAGCGTAACTTTGTTGACGCGATCATCGCAGAAAAAATTAACCCCGCAGGTCGTCCTTCATTTGTTGCTAAAAGCAATGAAGATGGCAAGCCATTAGAATTTGAAGCGACTTTTGAAATTTACCCAGAAGTTGAATTAAAAGACTTAGAAAAAATTGCTGTAGAACGTCCAGACGTTGAAGTAAACGATGCTGATTTAGATGAAATGTTTGTAACATTACAAAAACAACATCAAACGTGGAAAGAAAATAAGCGTATCACTAAAAAAGGTGACAAGTTAACGCTTGATTTTACTGGCCGTATTGATGGTGAAGAATTTGAAGGCGGAAAAGCTGAAGGTTTTGAACTTGAACTTGGTGCTGGTCGCATGATTCCAGGCTTTGAAAAAGAAGTTACTGGTATGAAAGTAGGTGAAGAGAAAACTATCAAGGTTACTTTCCCTGAAGATTACCATGCAGAAAACCTGAAAGGTAAAGAAGCAGAGTTTGATATTGTTGTTCATAAAACTGAAGGTCCAATCTTACCAGAAGTTAATGAAGAATTTGCTAAACTTTTTGGTGTTGAAGAAGGTGGTGTTGACGCTTTACGTACTGAAGTTGGCAAAAACATGACACGTGAATTAACTCAAGCCGTTAAAGCTAAAGTTAAAGAGCAAGTACTTGAAGGTTTATTAGCTGGTCATGAAGTTGGTTTACCATCAGCGTTAGTTGCTCAAGAAGTTGATGTTTTACGTCAACAAGCAATGCAACGTTTCCAAGGTCAAATGGACCCAAGTAACTTACCAGAACTACCAAGCGAAATGTTTACAGAACAAGCAGAACGTCGTGTGAAAATTGGTTTGTTACTAGGTGAAGTGATCAAAGTAAACGAATTAAAAGTTGATGACGCTAAAGTTGATGAACTAATTGCTACAGCAGCTTCTGCTTATGAAGATCCAAAAGAAGTAATTGAATACTATGCAAACAACCAAGAACTAATGCAGCAAATGCAAAACGTTGCTTTAGAAGAGCAAGCGGTTGAGTTTTTAGTTGAAAAAGCACAAGTATCAAGTAAAAAAGCTAGCTTCAAAGATATTATGAATCCAGAAGGTAAGTAATACCGCTTTTTATATTGACAAAAAGCTACGCAATCGCTTAAATGGCTTATATGGAAACATATAAGCCATTTTATTTTATATGAAACCCACACTTTTACATTAGGTTTTAGGGAAGGTACAAACTTGTTTACTTCACAACATGCATCTCAGTTTAATTCACAAATTAATTCTCAAAGTTCATCATCTACAATAGAAAGCGCATTGGTACCTATGGTAGTAGAGCAAACCGCTAAAGGTGAGCGTTCTTACGATATATATTCACGACTTTTAAAAGAGCGCGTTATCTTTTTATGTGGTCAAGTTGAAGACCATATGGCTAACTTAATCATAGCTCAGTTATTATTTTTAGAGTCAGAAAGCCCAGATAAAGATATATTTATTTATATCAATTCACCTGGTGGTTCGGTAACTGCTGGTATGGCAATTTATGATACGATGAAATTTATTAAGCCTAATATCAGTACAGTTTGTATTGGTCAAGCGGCAAGTATGGGCGCATTTTTACTATCTGGCGGTACTAAAGGTAAGCGCTATTGTTTACCTAATGCACGTGTGATGATTCATCAACCACTTGGTGGTTTCCAAGGTCAAGCATCTGATTTTGAAATTCATGCTAAAGAAATTTTATATATTAAAGATAAGTTAAATCGTTTAATGGCAGAGCATACAGGGCAGCCATTAGAGAAATTAGCTGAAGATACTGACCGAGATAATTTTTTAAGTGCGGAAAGTGCGGTTGAATATGGCTTAGTTGACTCCATATTAGAACAAAGAAACAGTTAAATTTTTTGATGCACAATTATATAACGTCAATTGTGCATTGAAAAATGATCAAATTACTACTTCACTTAGTATATAGAACGAGTGTGTAGATAATTTATAGTATTAAGATATTTAGAGGTACGGCATGACCGATATTAAAAGTGGCGATGGTGACAATGGTAAGCTACTTTACTGCTCATTTTGTGGTAAAAGCCAACATGAAGTTCGCAAATTAATTGCTGGTCCATCAGTATTTGTTTGTGATGAATGTGTTGATTTATGTAATGACATTATTCGTGAAGAAATCAAAGAGATTTCACCTAAAGAAGAAAAAGAAGTATTACCTTCTCCGGTAGAAATTCGTGAAAGTTTAGATGACTATGTAATCGGACAGAATCATGCCAAAAAAGTGTTGGCAGTGGCGGTATATAATCATTACAAACGCTTACGAAATGGTGATTCTCATAATGGCGTAGAGCTAGGTAAAAGTAATATTTTATTGATTGGTCCAACGGGCTCAGGTAAAACATTATTAGCACAAACGTTAGCACGTTTACTTGATGTTCCTTTCACTATGGCTGATGCGACAACATTAACAGAAGCTGGCTATGTTGGTGAAGATGTTGAGAATATTATTCAAAAACTATTACAAAAATGTGATTACGATGTTGAGAAAGCTCAGCGTGGTATTGTTTACATTGATGAAATAGATAAAATTTCTCGTAAGTCAGATAACCCATCAATTACGCGTGATGTATCTGGTGAAGGTGTTCAACAGGCATTATTAAAACTTGTTGAAGGTACTATTGCTTCAGTGCCTCCACAAGGCGGTCGTAAGCATCCTCAACAAGAATTTTTACAAGTTGACACATCTAAAATATTATTTATTTGTGGTGGTGCTTTCTCTGGTCTTGATAAAGTGATCGAGCAACGTTGTCAAACTGGTACTGGCATTGGCTTTGGCGCTGAAGTACGTGGTATCGATGAGACTGTCACTTTAACAGAGCGTTTAGAAGAAGTTGAACCAGAAGATTTGGTTAAATATGGTTTAATTCCTGAATTCATTGGCCGTTTACCTGTTGTCGCCACGTTGCGAGAATTGGATGAAGCTGCATTAATTCAAATTCTACAAGAGCCAAAGAATGCATTAACTAAACAGTTTGTTGCATTGTTCGATATGGAAGAAGTGGAATTAGAGTTTAGAGAAGATGCCTTGCGTGCAATTGCTAAAAAAGCAATGGATAGAAAAACTGGTGCACGTGGCTTACGCTCAATTGTTGAAGCGGTATTACTTGATACTATGTATGAATTACCGTCAATGGAAAATGTGAGCAAGATAGTGGTTGATGAAACAACCATTAGAGGTGAATCTAAGCCTTTAGTTATTTATGATAGTAAGCAAGAACAAGCTGCTTCTGAGTAAATATACTCATTGTTAAAATATTAAGAGCCCTTGTGGCTCTTTTTTTATGTCTACTCTACAGAGATTTGAAATAGCAAATTTTCATTGGCAAGCGACTCGGGTAAAAAACTCGTTTATATAAGCTTATTTTCGCTTGTAACTTCTTAATTTATCCCCATATAGTTTCTAATGAGCAATTTATAACACTTTTTAAAGAGACTTACATGACCGAAGAATTATCTGGTGTAGTTGAAATTCCCGTACTGGCCTTAAGAGATGTTGTCGTTTACCCACAAATGGTTATTCCTTTATTTGTTGGTCGAGAAAAATCTATTCGTTGTTTAGATCTTGCTATGGAGAATGATAAGCAAGTATTTTTAGTGGCACAAAAAGATGCTGCTATTGATGATCCTCAAGCAACTGATGTGTATGAAGTAGGTACAGTCGCTACTATCTTGCAAATGTTGAAACTTCCTGACGGTACCGTAAAAGTATTAGTAGAAGGCGTGCAGCGTGCAAAGGTGACAGAATTTGTTGAAACGCAAGAGTATTTTAGCGCTAATGTTGAATATTTAGCGGTTGAGCATGCGGTTGAAGATGACACTGAAGTATTAATTCGTTCTGCTATTTCTCAATTTGAAGGTTATGTAAAACTTAATAAAAAAATACCACCAGAAGTTCTTACCTCTGTATCGGGTATTGATGATGCCCAGCAATTAGCCGATACCATGGCAGCTCATATGCCGTTAAAACTGGCTGACAAACAGAAAGTGTTAGAAATAATTGATGTGGCTAAACGATTAGAGCATCTAATGGCACTAATGGAAGGTGAGATTGATTTACTGCAAGTAGAGAAAAAAATCAGAACCCGCGTTAAGAAGCAGATGGAAAAAAGCCAACGTGAATACTATTTGAATGAGCAAATGAAAGCTATTCAAAAAGAGCTTAATGAAGGTGATGAAACGCCAGATGAACTTGAGCAAATGGCTAAGCGTATAGACGACGCACAAATGCCTAAAGAAGCGAAAGAAAAAACGTTGGCAGAATTGCAAAAATTGAAAATGATGTCGCCAATGTCAGCCGAAGCAACCGTTGTTCGTAGTTATATCGATTGTATGATTAACGTTCCGTGGAAGAAACGAAGTAAATTAAAACGTAATTTAGGTTTAGCACAAGAAGTTCTTGATAAAGATCATTACGGTTTAGATAAGGTTAAAGAACGCATTTTAGAATACCTAGCCGTTCAACAACGTGTAAGTCAGCTAAAAGGCCCTATTTTATGTTTAGTTGGACCGCCAGGTGTTGGTAAAACCTCTTTAGGGCAGTCCATCGCTAAATCTACAGGACGTAAATATATCCGTATGGCATTAGGTGGCGTACGTGATGAGGCTGAAATTAGAGGACATCGTCGTACTTATATTGGTTCATTACCGGGTAAGCTAATTCAAAAAATGTCTAAAGTAGGTGTTAAAAACCCACTGTTTCTATTAGATGAAATCGACAAAATGGCGTCAGATATGCGTGGTGATCCTGCTTCAGCGTTACTTGAAGTGTTAGATCCGGAGCAAAATACGACATTCAATGATCACTATTTAGAAGTAGATTATGATTTATCTGATGTTATGTTTGTTGCAACGTCTAATAGCATGGATATTCCGGGACCATTACTTGATCGTATGGAAGTTATTCGTTTATCAGGTTACACCGAAGATGAAAAACTCAATATAGCCCGAGATCATTTAGTTAATAAACAAATCAAACGTAACGGCTTAAATAGCAAAGAGATTACCATTGAAGATAGCGCTATTATTGGCATTATTCGGTATTACACACGCGAAGCTGGTGTACGTAGCCTTGAGCGTGAAATATCTAAATTATGTCGTAAAGCGGTTAAATCAATTTTATTAGATAAAAAACTTAAAAATGTCATTGTTAACCAAGATAACCTTGATGAGTTCTTAGGCATCCAACGATTTGACTATGGTAAAGCCGATGATGAAAACCGTGTTGGTTTAGTAACCGGTTTAGCATGGACTCAAGTTGGTGGTGAATTGTTAACAATAGAAACAGCCTCAGTGCCTGGTAAAGGTAAATTGACATACACCGGTTCATTAGGTGATGTCATGCAAGAATCTATTCAAGCAGCAATGACCGTGGTGCGTAGTAGAACTGAAAAACTACGTATCAATGAAGACTTTTATGAAAAACGTGATATTCATGTTCATGTGCCTGAAGGTGCAACTCCAAAAGATGGTCCAAGTGCGGGTATAGGAATGTGTACTGCATTGGTATCAAGTTTAACGGGTAACCCTGTCAAAGCTGATGTTGCCATGACGGGTGAAATTACTTTACGTGGTGAAGTCTTAGCTATTGGTGGTTTGAAAGAGAAGTTATTAGCAGCTCATCGTGGCGGTATTAAAACGGTCGTTATTCCTCATGAAAACGAACGAGACTTAAAAGAAATCCCTGAAAATGTAAAAGCTGATTTATCAATTCATCCAGTTAAGTGGATAGATGAAGTTTTGTCATTAGCGCTAGAACATCCAGTAGAGCAGTGGCAAGCAGAGTGATTTTTATGCGAGAAAAGTTATTTTTTGACAAAAATCAGTTAAAAAAGTTAAAAATGTTAAAAAAATTGTGAAAAATGTTAATTAAGACTTTTCAAACGCTAAAACTATGGTAAGTTAACTACGCTTATATCGCTAGACCCCTTATATAACATGCACAAGATAGTATATTTAAGGGGAGTTAGCAGAATTTTTCTAAACTATACGCTTGAAGTTCAAATGAAATAATTTTATTCCATCAATGGAAATAAATAACAATTTCGACAGGACGAACTTTTATTAAACCCCTTATAAAGGGAAATAAAATAGCGTTGTAATAATAACAATTGAAGGGGTAAACACTGTGAATAAATCTCAACTTATCGAGAAAATTTCTGAAGGCGCTGACATTTCAAAAGCTGCTGCTGGTCGCGCATTAGATTCATTTATTGGTGCTGTAACTGAAGAGTTACAAAATGGAGAACAAGTTGCTTTAGTTGGTTTTGGTACTTTCTCTGTACGTGACCGTGCAGCACGTACTGGCCGTAACCCACAAACAGGTGCAACTATTCAAATCGCAGCTGCAAAAATTCCTGCGTTTAAAGCGGGTAAAGCATTAAAAGATGCATGTAACGACTAATATTTGAATAATTGCTATGCTAGCAATTATAAATAGTTATATTTAAAGACCACCTAAAGGTGGTCTTTTAGTTTTATCTTAATTATCTTCTGAGCGCTTCACTTAAATGTAGATTTTAAGAGTGAAATGTCCTCTCTTACCTTAAGAAACATTTAGTTTCATAACCACGAAGAGATAGTCATAGAATAGATGTAAAATAAAACGAATCTTGCACTTCAAGCGGTGGTCTGCATCTGCTAAAATCGCGAGCAACAAAAAAAACTATGGCCAAAACTCTTGATATGATAGATATCAGTTTTATCGGCAACACCTTAAATAAATGAGATAAAGATGTTAGAAAATATTCGAGAAAGCTCGCAAGGCATGACAGCCAAGATTATTCTTGGCGTGATTATATTAACTTTTGCTGTTGCTGGTCTTGGTAGTTACACAAACTCTGCTGATACTTCTGTTGCCACAGTTAATGGTGAAGGGATTAGCCAACAAGAATTTAATAAAGCATATCAAGCTCAACGTAATCGTATGGCTCAACAATTTGGCGACATGTTTGATACTTTATCTAATGATCCAAGCTATATGACTAACTTTCGTCAAGGTGTTATAAATAACTTAATTAATGAGCGATTAATCGATCAAAGCGCTAACGACCTTGCTATTCGAGTATCTGACGAGCAGCTGAAAAAAACGATTAGAGAAATGCCTGAGTTTCAAGTTGATGGTGCTTTTGATAATAACCGTTACCTAGCTATTATTAATCAATCTGGTTTTTTTCAATCTTCAAATTTTCGAGACTATTTACGCGTAGAAATGACTCGACGTCAGTTATCTCAAGCACTTGTGGCAACAGAGTTTAACTTGCCTTATCAAGAAAAGTTACAATTAGCATTACAAAATCAAACACGTGATATTCGCTTTGCGACTCTTTCAGCAAAACAATTTGAAAGTGAAGTAGAAGTGAGTGAAGAAGAAGTTAAAACTTACTATCAAGCTAATCAAATACGCTTTGAGAATAAAGAACAAGTTAAAGTTGATTACATCCGTTTAACTGTTGCTGATATAGCTAAAAATATTAATGTAAGCGAAGAAGATGTTGCTAGTTATTATCAAGATAATATTGCTAACTATACAGAAGAAGAGCAACGTCGTGTTTCACATATTCTTATAGAGTTTACTGAAGGAGATAGTGACAGCGAAGAAGCTGCAAAGCTAAAAGCTGAAGCTGTACTTACTCGTGTTACTCAGGGTGAAGACTTTGCTAAGCTTGCTGAAGAATTATCAGATGATACTTTTAGTGGTGAAAATGGTGGTGATTTAGACTTTCTTGAAACTGGTGTAATGGAGCCTAGTTTTGATGAAGCTGCTTTTGCTTTAACAACAGTTGGCGATACCACTGAACTTGTTAAAACGAGCTTTGGTTACCATATTATCAAGTTGACTGAATTTAAAGAGCAAGCAATTCAAAGCCTAGCAGATGTTAAAGCTGAATTATTGATTAAAGTGAGTAATGAGAAAGCACAAGATAAGTTTTATGAGTTAACGCAGGAAATGGCGCGTGTTAGTTTTGAATTTCCAGATAGCTTAGAAGATGCAGCGAGTGAAGTAAATACAACCGTGCAAACATCTACATGGTTAACTAATTCAGAATTAAGTGCCAATAATAATGCTCCATTTAATGATCCAGCAGTGCTTGAAGCAGCTTTCTCTGATTTGGTTTTACAAGATAACTTGAACTCAGATATTATTGAGTTAAATGATAGCGAAGCTCTAGTATTGCACTTAAATACTTATCAAGAAGCGAATGTTAAGCCGTTAGCTGAAGTAACAGCACAGATAGAGGCATTACTTGTTTCGCAAAAAGCAACTGAAAAAGCACAAACGTTAATGCAGGATTTATTAGTTCAATTTAAGGCTGGCAATGACATTTCAGAGCAGTTAACGAAGAGCTATGTTAGTTTTACAACAAAAGAAAAAGTTGCTCGATATAGTGCTGATTTGGATCAGAGCATCACTCGTGAAGCCTTTATATTGCCACATCCTGCTGAAGGAACTATCTCTGCTTCAACCGTTGCTTTAAGTAATGGTGATTTGGCTTTAGTAGAAGTTCAAGCAATAAACAATGTTGATGCTGCTGCTACTCCTCAATTTACACAGCAACAAACCTCTCAATTGGCCCAATCGGCTTATAAGAGTTATGTTGATTCATTGAGAAGTGGTGCTGAAATTACTTATGGTAAAGTTGCTGAGCCGACTAACTATTAGTACTTGATTATATACACACTTTGGTAAACAAAGTGTGTATAGTTTACTGTAGATGGCACTTTGAAAAGCTAATGCTACAATCTAACGTAGCTAAATCCCTATTATGTACATAAAACCCTTTTCTGTTGTATGTACAACCTATCTTAATATTACTTCCTTTTAGGTTTGAGCTGAAAGCTTTGATTCATCAACAGTTTTTTAGTCACTTTATGTTGAGGATTATTCATTACGTCACGCGTTTTGCCTGACTCCACAACCTCTCCTTGCGATAGTACGATAATATTGTCGCTAAAATGGCGGATAATACCTAGATTATGGGATATTAATATATAAGCTAACCCCATCTGATGTTGCAAATCTAATAGTAAGTTAATCATTTGTGAACGTAGAGAAGGATCTAACGAAGCTAAGGCCTCATCCAGTATAATTACTTGCGGTTGTAATATTATTGCTCTGGCTAATGAAATTCGCTGCTTTTGCCCACCAGAAAACATGTGGGGATAAAAGTTCATATGATCGCCTAGAAGGCCTACTTTTTGCAATGTTGTTCGAATAAGTTCTTTTCGTTTTATTTCATCGAGTGAGGTGTTGAGTTTTAAAGGTTCATCGAGTAATTGTAAGATAGTTAAACTTGGATTAAGTGTTGTTCCAGAGTCTTGAAAAATCATTCGAATATGTTGGCACCTTTGTTTGTAGCTTGTACTTTTTAGTGCCTGACCATTTAAATAAACACAACCGCCACTTGCAGGCTCTGCTCCCACTAATAATTTAGCTAAGGTTGATTTTCCTGAACCTGTCTCACCAATCACCGCTAAGGTTTGATTTGCTTCAACACTGAAAGAGATTGGCGCTAGAACGCTCGTTTCTTTTCTGTTGAACCAATAACTCTTATGTCGATATGACTTGCAGAGATCTTTCACTTCAAGTAAATCAGACATATTAGCTTGTTCCCTTTCTGGTTTTTTTAGGCGTACTTTTAAGTGGTGTCAGTGGAAAGTGACAGCTAACCTTGTGGCCATGAAAATTAGTTACTGTAGGTGCTTTTACGCACGCTTGCTGAGCTCGAGGACATCTTGGACCCAACCGACAACCAATAGGTAAATGTTGTAAAATAGGAATACTTCCCGGTAATGTTTTTAAACGTGATTTTGCTGGCAAGTGCAAGTTGGCACTTGGGCTGCTATCGACTAAGGCTCGGGTATAAGGGTGTAAAGGTTTGCCGAATATCTGTGCTGTGGTGCCGGCTTCAACAAATTGTCCACTGTACATAACAGTAATTGTGTTAGTCCAATGGGTTATAGTTTCTAGATCGTGGCTTATTAATAAAATAGACATGTTTTTGAGTTGGTTTAAACTAGCCAATAACCTAAATATCTGTCCTTCATTAGTATTTTCCATTGCTGCTGTTGGTTCATCAGCAATCAATAAGATTGGCCTTCTTGCTAAGGCTATTGCAATCATCACCCGTTGACATAATGCTTCGGTTAATTGGTGTGGATAGCTTGTCAGGCAAGCCTGATGATTTTTAATGCCCACTTTATGTAATAACTTAATAGCAGCAGATTGACGTTGTTTTTTTCTTTGCCAAAAGTAGCCTGTTAATTGACTGCTATCTATGGCTTCGGTTAATTGCTCTCCTATCGATGTTGTGGGATCTAGACATGCCATAGGCTCTTGAAAAATCATGGCTACATCTCGAGAAAGTAATGCTTTACGCTCATCAATAGAGAGACGTAATAAATCAACACCGCGCCAATGAAACCTATCAGCATGAACATGCCATTTATCATCGAGTACGCCAACTAGGGCTTGTGCGAGTAGTGATTTACCAGAGCCTGATTCACCTACAACACCTCTTACTTCACCTTCTTTCATGGATAAACTAACTTTATCAACAGCTAGTATTCTTTGATCATCATGAATGAGTTCGATAGATAGATTTCTAATATCAAGTAAATTCATTAGTGTTCCTTGCGTAATTTGAGCGCATGGCGAATACCTTCACCTACAAGGTTGGTTGCAACAACGGCAAATAAAATAGCTAAACCCGGTAAGTAAACGGTCCACGGAGCAATATAGAATAAGTCTAAACCATTAGCTAAAGTTGCCCCCCATTCAGGTAGTGGGATTTGTGCGCCTAAACCGAGAAAACCTAATGTGGCAATATCTAAAATAGCGGCTGATTGCGCAAGTGTCGCTTGCCCCATAATTCTATCAGTAATATTAGGAAATATTGAATAGTATAAAACTCTAAAAGGGCTTGCGCCATCGAGTCTAGAGGCAAGCACATAGTCTTTTCTAAACTCCTCTTTAACCGCATAACGTGTTGTATGAATAAATTGAGGAATAAGCACCAACACCACAGCCCATACGGTATTGTCTATACCTGGTCCTAAGATAGCTACAATAATAATTGCAAGTAATAATGATGGAATAGATAAAATCACATCAAGAAAATGATTTAAAAAACTAGATTTGAGGCCTGATGTTAATGCTGACAGTGAACCGATTACCACACCAATAATAAGTGAGATAATAACAACAATAAAGCTGAGGCCGAAAGTTAATGATGTACCATACATCAATCGAGATAGCATATCTCGCCCTAACTCATCTGTACCTAATAGGTAGCTAACATTACCATCAGCGTGCCACGCTGGTGGAAGCAATATCATATCTAATTGGCCTTCAACGGGAGAGTATGGAGCCAAAAAAGGTCCGAAAATAGCAAGTACAATTAGAAAAAGAAAACAGCTAAAGCCTAGCATTGCTACAGGAGTCTTACGAAAAATGAGCCAAAGCTGAGTAAAAGGCGAGGGGAAAACCTCTTCTAAATATATTTTATCGCGCGCCATATTTATTTCCTCTAGCGAGTGGGTTTAACGCAGCATAAATAAAGTCAGTTAAAATATGCACAACAAAAATAAAGCATGATAAAACTAATAGGCCACTTTCAATCGCCGTATAGTCTCTTTGATAAATACTTTCAATTAGCCAACGGCCTATGCCCGGCCAGCTAAAAATGACCTCAGTAACCATGGCAATTGTTATTAGGTTGGCAAACTGCAAACCAACATGACGAATAATTTTTATTAATGAATTTCTAATAGCATGACGAAAAATAATTTGTTGAAAAGTCAAACCTTTAGCACTCGCAGCACGAATATAGCTTGTGTCTAGTACCTCAATCATTGATGTTCGCGCTAAGCGGATAAAAATAGTGGTGGGAGCTACAGCAATAACGCAAGCAGGTAAAATAATATGTGCAGTGGCATCACTAAATGCTTGCCATTTATAAGGGCTGTCACTAAGAAGAATATCAATAAACTGTATTCCTGTTACTGGCTTTATTTCAAACAATAAACTAATTTGCCCAGCAGAAGGAAACCAACCTAAACTAATAGAAAACGTTAAAATGGCTAATAGGCCTAGCCAAAAAACAGGAATTGAATAACCTAGCATTGATATTGAAAGAATTAAGTTGTCTGTAAGCTTACTGTGTTTTATTGCGGCAATAAAGCCCAATGGAATACCCACCAGCATGGCGATATATAGTGCGACTAAACTGAGTTCGATAGTTGCAGGTAGCAGGGTAACTATTTCAGTACTGATGCTTGACTGGCTTGCCATTGATAAGCCTAAATCACCGTTTGCTATATGCTTTAGGTAGGTGATGTATTGCCAAAAAATATTACGATGTGTTTGGTATGCTTCATTAATTTCAATAAGTTGGCTAGGAGTTGCATTAATTGCTCCTGTTAAATTAATTATTGTTTCACCAGGGAATAAAAAATTTAGACTAAAAGAAAGTAATGTCAGTAATAACATTGTAAAAAAGAATAGACTTAATCTACGTAAGGTAAAAATTAGCATAATTAATTTACACCTGTATTACTGTTATTTTGTTTAGAGCGATGGTTACTTTTTATTTCTTCTTTTTCAATATTTAGAGATTTTTTTGACACGTTGTAAAAATTAATACCACCAAATGGAGCTAATATGTCTCCTAAGACATTCTCGCCGCGAGCTTGATAACGCTTTGAATGTGCAATTGGAATAACAGGTACTTCTTCTGCAAGTATAGCCATAGCTTGTGCGTAGTATTTTTTTCGTTGTTTGATATTGTTCGTATGTAGTGCTTTTTTTATTGTATCATCGTATTCTCGATCACACCAAAAGGTAGTGTTGCTACCTGTTTGTGCCGCTGAGCAACTGAGTATAGGGGTGAAAAAGTTATCAGGATCAGGATGATCCGCAGACCAACCCAATAAAAATGCTTGGTGCTCACCTTGTTTTAAGCGCTGTAAAAAAGTACTCCACTCAAAACTAATAATGTTCACTTTTATATTGATTTTTTTTAAGTCACTTTGAATGAGTTTAGCCATTGTAATTGCATTTGGATTATAAGGCCTTTGAATGGGCATAGCCCATAAATCCATAGTAAAACCATCTGAATAACCAGCAAAGTTTAATAAGCTTTTAGCTAACTCAGGATTAAACTCTTGTTTAGTTATATTATTGTCGTAGGCCCATGATGTTTTAGGTATTAATGAATTAGCCATTTCAGCTTTGCCTTGATATACGGTATCAAGTAGGGTTTCTTTATTAATGGCATAACTGATTGCTTGTCGAACAAGTTTGTTGTCAAAAGGAGCTTTATTGATATTAAAACCAAAGTATCCAACGTTTAAGGCCGTTACTGCTTCTAAAGATAAGTCTTCATGTTGCACTATTTTTTCATGGGCAATAGGGTAGGCTACAACGTCACATTCTTTTGCAAGTAACTTGGTTAACCTACCTGTATTACTTGGCGTTATATCAAATACTAACTGATCTATTTTGGCAGGTTCTTGCCAATATTGCTTATGTCGATAGAAACGTATTAATGAGCCAACTCTATATTCTTTAAGTTTAAAAGGTCCTGTTCCTATAGGATGTGTATCTATATCTGACTTTGCTTTTAATTTTGTTAATTGTTCCGCGTATTCAGCCGACAAAATAACAGCAAAATCTGTAGCAAGGTTTGCTAAAAATGAATTATCAGCTTGAGCTAAATGAAAGCGGACAGTATATTCATTAATTTTTTCAATATCATAAATTAAATCGTTTAAACCAACATCTTGAAAAAAAGGATAATTTCCACCAGAAACTAAGTGGTAAGGGTGAGCAAAATTTAGCACTCTTTCGAAACTAAAAATAACATCATCTGCATTTAAGGTTCTTGTTGGTGCAAAGTAATCAGTTTGATGAAAAGTAATGTCTTTACGTAGATAAAATGTGACTTTTTTACCATCACGAGTAACATGCCATGATTTAGCGATGGCGGGACTCAATATATTATCATCACCCTGATAAGCAATTAGCCTATTATATAGTTGATTTGAGGTAGCATCTATTGTTGTTCCTGAAGTTACTAATTGAGGATTGAATGTTTCAGGGGAGCCTTCAGCGCAATATATAACACTACGTTCACTTAAAGATAACTTTCCCTCTTCATTACAAGCAGATAATAAAAAGCAAAGGAGTAATATAGAAATAAACTTAAGATTATTCATCAGCTGGATTACCTTCAAGTAAATTATATTTTTTTAAGTATCCCCTAAGTTGATGATAGGTTAGTTCTAGTGCTTGAGCTGTTTTCTTTTGATTATATTGACAATGTTCTAAGGCTGACTGAATTAACTCAACCTCATATTTTTGTGATAAAGATTTTAGCGATTGAGGGAAGTTGGCATTCAGAATCGCAGGCGTTAGGGATACTTCTTGGTTTTCTTTATTATCTGATTTACTGCTATCTACGTTTGCGTCTGGTTGCTGCGTATCATTTGTAGGTGACGATGCAATATTCGCTTGAACGGGTGTTCTATCAATTGTTTTAATCTGTTGTGTTGGTCTAAAAGGCGACTCGAAAGGGTCAATAATTAACTCGTGCACAGGCAAGTGCGGATTATTGCAACGATAAACACTGCGTTCTATCACATTTTTTAATTCGCGAATATTACCAGGCCAAGAATATTCTAGCATTGAACGTTTAGCCTTTTCAGTAAAGCCACTAAATAACTCGAATTCTAATTCTCGTGCCATATTAATAGCGAAGTGTTCTGCTAGCATTAAAATATCTTCAAGCCTTTCTCGCAGGGGCGGTAAGGTAATAACATCAAACGCTAATCGATCGAGTAAATCGGCTCTAAATTGCCCAGAAGCTGCCAACGTGGGTAAATCTTCATTGGTTGCAGCGACTAAGCGAACATCGGTGGAAATAGTACGTGATCCGCCAACTCGTTCAAACTCACCATATTCAACAACACGTAATAATTTCTCTTGAATTAAACCAGACGTATTGGCTATTTCATCTAAAAAAAGCGTGCCATTATCTGCGCGTTCAAATCTACCTTCATGGCGTTTGCTTGCACCCGTAAATGCACCAGAGTCATAGCCGAAAAGTTCTGTTTCAAGCAAGTTTTCATTAAGCGCAGCACAATTAAGCTTTAAATAGTTTTGTTCCCAACGTTTCGATAAGTAGTGTAATCGCGCAGCAACTAATTCTTTACCTGTACCGCGTTCACCGATAATTAAGACAGGCTTACTTAATGGAGCTATTTGAGATATTTGTTCTAATACTTCTAAAAAACTATTAGATTGACCAAGAAGATTATCTTGTTTATTGAAGCGTGCCATGTTTTGACCTACTGATGATACCAACTCAATATAACTAAATAGACTTGGTATTAGTTAAATTCACTAACAAATAGTGTATTTTATTAATTAACGATATGACAGTGTTTTTTTTAAATAAATAAGTCATTTTAAAACAATGTGTTATGCTGCTTTGTCATGTTGGCGTAAAATGTGAATAACATAAGCTATGAATTTGACAATCAATATGTACTTTATATATCTAAATAAAACACAAGATTATCAATTTGAACTAAGTAAGAGCGTTAATTAAAAGTAAGAGGAAGTTGTTATGGGTATTTTTTCAAGATTTACAGATATTATCAATTCTAATATTAATAGTATATTAGATAAAGCTGAAGATCCGGCCAAAATGGTGCGTTTGATTATTCAAGAAATGGAAGATACTTTAGTTGAAGTACGCTCAAGTTCTGCTAAAACGTTAGCAGATAAAAAAGAGTTATCTCGTCGAGTTACTCGTTTTGAGAATGAAGCACAACAATGGCAGGAAAAAGCTGAACTTGCATTAAGTAAAGATCGTGAAGACTTAGCCCGTGCTGCTTTAGTAGAAAAGAAAAAGAGTACGAGCAATGCCGAAACCTTATTGCAGGAATTAGCACAAACTGAAGAACACATTCTTAAACTTCAGGATGAAATTTCACAACTGCAAGATAAACTAGCAGATGCAAAAGCAAGACAGAAAACGATTATCATGCGAGAAAAAACAGTTAACTCTCGCTTAAAGATTAAGAAAAACATTGAAAGCAATAAAGTTAATGATGCTTTAAGTCGTTTTGATAGCTATGAACGTAAAATAGATGATATTGAAGGGCAAGTTGAATCGTATGATTTAGCAAGTAAGTCATTAGCAGATGAAATATCTGAACTTGAAGCCGATGATAAAGTTGATGATGAATTAGCATCTTTGAAAGAAAAAATGAAAAATAGTTAATATTAATTTTAATATGTTAGTAAGGAATACTAACCTTATTAAATGGTTTAAAAGCGTAAATGCTCAGTATTGAATGAATAAAGTTAAGGGGAAGTATCGTGGAAGAGCTGATTATTGCACCGGTTATTATTTTCTTGGTGATAGTTGCGCCAATTTGGCTAATATTACACTACCGAAGTAAAGGGCAAGTTAGCCAAGGGCTTAGCGAAGAAGAATATATTCAGTTATCTGATTTATCCGAGACCGCAGATAAAATGGCAGATCGAATTAAAACATTGGAAGCCATTTTAGATGTGGAGACACCTGACTGGAGAAATAAACTATGATTGGTCGTCGTGGAGAACTATATCGCAATGCCAGTGATGGCAAAATAGCCGGTGTTTGTGCAGGTATCGCAGATTATTTCGGCTGGGAAACATGGTTAGTAAGAATTTTAATCGTCTCAGGTGTACTTTTTGGCATGCCGTTTTTAGTTTTCGGCTATATTGCCGCTTGGTTTATTTTGGATAAAAACCCTAAAGTGCCAGCCAAACAAAGTAAATACCAAAAGTCATCTACTTCAAATAATGGACAAAACGTCAATACTAGTTATGAAGATGAGCAAGTAAACGAGTCAATTAAAGTCAAATCTAGGGTATGGCAATCAGGTGAACCACCTAAGCAGGCTTTTCATGATATTCGCCGTAAGTTTTCATCATTAGAGAAACAGTTACAAGCAATCGAGCATTATGTCACTTCGTCAGAGTTTACCGTGGCGAGAGAAATCAATAAACTGTGATTGTTTAAATTAAAGTTCCTCTACATTAAAAATGAAAATAAATTAGATGCCAGCCTTAGTTCATAAATATGGTAGACAAAGTGAACTAAGACTATTATTTTTCTATGAAAATCATTACCATCAAATTAATCACCTATTAAGCTCTATAAATGTAGTTAAGCAAAATGGCAATTATTAAAAAACAGCGACTAGATAAACTAAAGAATAAAGCCAGTGAATTAATAAACCGTAGTTTAGATCAACATATTAATTTAGCGGTTACTGGGTTAAGTAGAAGTGGTAAAACTGCCTTTATAACGTCATTGGTTAATCAATTGATTAATGAAGGCAATAACAGTCGACTAAGTTTTTTTGACCCCGTGCATCAGGGTAACTTTATTGCAGCAAAGCGGATCCCACAACAACATTTATCTATTCCTCGTTTTGACTATGATAAAGCAATATCATCTCTTACTAGTGATACGCCTTCTTGGCCTGAGCCTACTCACGGTATTAGTGAACTACGCTTGGCAATACGTTATCAGCCTAAAAAGTCACTATTAAAATATGCCACTGATATGGCAACTTTAACATTAGATATTACTGATTACCCTGGCGAGTGGCTACTTGATTTACCTATGCTTAATCAGACCTATGAAGAATGGTCTGAACAAACTCAGGCATTATTAACTGCGACGCCTCGGAATAAGTTTTCGCAAGAATTTATAGCTAAGGTTGGAGAGATAGATCCCTTTGCTATAGCAGATGAAGATTTATTAGCGCAATTATCTAAAGAGTATACTGAATTACTTCATGTTTTTAGATATGACTTAGGTTTATCTGTTATTCAACCAGGACGCTTTATTTTACCTGCAGAGTTAGCGGGAGCACCTATCTTAGAATTTTTCCCCTTTCCAAAATTAAATGAAATTGACGGTAATGACTATCAAAATGCTAGTGATGATAGCTTTATTGGAATGCTTAGGTCGCGATATATTGAATATAAAGAACAGGTTGTTAAAGTATTCTATCGTCAAAACTTCTTACGCTTTGATCGGCAAATTGTTTTAGCTGATTGTTTAACTCCGCTAAATGCCTGTTCAGATAACAGTGGTTCAGAGAGTTTTAGTGATTTGCAGTTAGCTATTGATATGATTCTAGAAAGCTATAGTTATGGGAAGTCAGGTTTATTTTCTCGGTTGTTTTCACCTAAAATTGATAAATTATTGTTTGCAGCAACTAAAGCAGATCATGTTACTTCTGATCAGCATGCACCCATGGTTTCTTTATTAAATCAACTTATTCATCAAAGTAAGCATAAACTTAACTATGAAGCGATTGAAATGAAAACGCTTGCTGTAGCAGCAGTGAAAAGCACTTCATTAGGAACAACACAACATAAAGGGCAAACAATACCTGTAATTCAAGGTAATACAGAGCCTAAAGAATCAGGGAAAACGGAAAGAATAACGCTTTATCCAGGAGCTGTTCCAGATAAGTTACCAGAAAAGAGTTTTTGGCAAGAATCCGCTTTTAATTTTATTAATTTCTCACCCCGCAGCGGAATGACAAAGCATGAACCTTTACCTCATATTCGTATGGATCAAGTATTACAATTTTTATTGGCGGACAAAATGATATGAATAGAGCTAATAACAAAACTGGTGATAAAGCCTACCAACAACAAATTCTTTTTTCTGAAAAAGAGTTATCAGAAGAAAGTGCTGCTAGCGAAGGAAAAGAAAGTAAATTTAGTGAGCAAGTAATATTTGAAAATCAAGATTATGTATTTGTTGATGATAAAAAAGATTTACCTACGTTTGTGGATGAGGAGCTTTCAGCACAAGCATTAGATCAAAGCGTGAGCAGTGAAACATCTAAACCGCGATGGCTATGGCGAATAGCCTTGACTCTCTTTGTTGGTGTTATCGGTGTTGAGCTTGTTGACTTTTTTATTGAAGGGTTTGCAAACTCCCCATTACTGACTAGTGTTTACGGAGTTATTTTATCTTGCCTGATTATTATCGCCTCAACAAATGTATTTAGCGAATTATCCACATTAAGACAATTTAAACGCCGTGAAAAACTCAGACAACAAGCTTGTGAATTATTAACTCAAGACATTGAAAATAAAGAGCAAAATGTTAGCGCTGTAGATGTAAAGTCTTTCTGTCAAAAAGCAAGTGAGAGTTTACCTTGCGACCTTGTTTCTGAACAAGCGCAAGTATGGCAAGAAGCGGTAAATGAGCAATACAGCGATGCTGAGTTATTACAACTTTATTCACGCTTGGTACTTACTAAAGTCGATGAAAAAGCAATGGCAGAAATTGCAAAGTTTTCGACAGAAGCTGTTGTACTTGTTGCACTTAGTCCTGTAGCGCTAATTGATATGTTAATTATTTTATGGCGTAATTTACGTATGATTAATAAAGTAGCCCTTTTATATGGTATGAAGTTAGGCTATTGGAGCCGAATAAAATTAATCAGGCAGGTATTTGTTAACATGGTCTATGCAGGTGCTAGCGAACTCATTACTGATTTTGGTTCGGATATGATTGGTGCTGATTTGCTCGGTAAGCTTTCTGGCCGCTTAGCTCAGGGGTTAGGTGCAGGCATGTTAACAGCTCGTTTAGGTGTTAAAACAATGCAGTTATGTCGACCTGTACCATTTGAAGATAAGCCTAAATTCTGTCTCTTATACACATCTGACGCTGCCGACGAAGAGGATAGTGTAGAT
>OJGT01000083.1_pt1 | contig 20867 bp, 15 predicted proteins | sample 1595031 | NCBI WGS metagenome assembly OJGT01 (sample SAMN05416857, study PRJEB24817) | seawater metagenome | isolation source: Sea water | place: Canada:Atlantic | collected 2013-11 | reverse complement strand
TGGGCTCGGAGATGTGTATAAGAGACAGCTTTAATCGACTTCCTTGCTAGTGCGGGTATTTTATAACAAAGCGTTTTCTCGGCTGCAACAACTTTAATAGAGCATAAACTCGACTATTTTGCTGTGATTGTACATAATTTTACCACTAATTAAGCTAAGTGGTTGATTGTTAATTTATTTATAAATGATAAGTATTAAATGATATTTTTAAAATAATTTTTACTTATCTTCAATTATTTGTTGTAGTTAGTAAAAGCAATTGATTTGGCGCATAGATTCAAAATTGTACCAGTGATAGAATATGCGCCATTAATTTCTCGTTATGCAATTGATGGCAACGAGAACAAACAGTAAATGAATTTAGAGGATTTATTGGTGACAGAATTAAAAAATGATAATTATTTACGTGCGTTATTAAAACAACCAGTAGATTACACACCTATATGGATGATGAGACAAGCAGGACGTTACTTACCTGAATACAGAGAAGTACGTAAAGGCGCTGGCGATTTCATGTCGGTTTGTCGTGATGCAGATTTAGCATGTGAAGTAACCATTCAACCATTACGTCGTTTTAAGCTTGATGCCGCTATTTTGTTTAGTGATATTTTAACTATTCCTGATGCAATGGGCTTAGGTTTATACTTTGAAACAGGTGAAGGTCCTAAATTTACTAACCCTATTACTTGTAAAGCTGATATAGAAAAAATTGGCATTCCTGATCCAGAAGATGAATTAGGGTATGTTATGAATGCAGTACGTACTATTCGTAAAGAGTTAAATGGCGAAGTACCACTTATTGGCTTTTCTGGTAGCCCATGGACATTAGCAACCTATATGATTGAAGGCGGTAGTTCAAAAGCTTTCACTAAAATCAAAAAGATGATGTTTTCAGATCCGCAAACCTTACACTTATTACTTGATAAGTTAGCTGATTCAGTTATTACTTACCTTAATGGCCAAATTGCTGCTGGCGCGCAATCGGTTATGGTATTTGATACTTGGGGTGGCGTTTTATCACCACGAGATTATAAAGACTTCTCATTACAATATATGGCAAAGATTGTTGATGGTTTAACTCGTCATGCAGACGGTCGTCAAGTTCCAGTAACTTTGTTCACTAAAAATGGTGGCATGTGGCTAGAAGATATCGTAGCAACAGGCTGTGATGCAGTAGGACTTGATTGGACTATTGATATTGATAAAGCAAAAGCTCGTGTTGGTGATAAAGTTGCATTACAAGGTAACATGGACCCATCAATGTTATATGCTCCTTTACCTCGTATAGAAGAAGAAGTATCTAAAATCTTAGCTGGTTTTGGTCATGGTGGAACAGGGCACGTATTCAACTTAGGCCATGGTATACATCCAGATGTAAACCCAGAGCATGCTGGACACTTTATCGAATCAGTTCATCGCTTGAGTAAGCAATACCATAAATAGAGGTTAAGAGAATATTTATTATAAAAATAGCGAACTTGATAAAGTTCGCTATTTTTTTAGCTGTTAATCTTCATCTACTTCATAGGCGCTAAAATCTGTAACACCTTTTTCTTCTAGAATACGACGTACACTTGCAGGTAATTTTTCATCATTATCTTTCGCCAAATCTTCATCATTGGGTAAAGGCTGGCCAGTAAAAGCATGTAAAAAGGCTTCACATAATAATTCACTATTAGTGGCATGGCGTAAGTTTTTTACTTGGCGACGAGTTCGTTCATCAGTTAATACTTTTAAAACGCGCAAAGGAATTGATACGGTAATTTTTTTTACCTGTTCACTTTTTTTTCCATGCTCGGCATAGGGATTTATATATTCGTCATTCCACTGAGCCATGTTACTTCCTCTATATTATTCTAGTTATCTGGTCGTACTAAATGAATTAAAGAATTCTCTTTGATTGATCTATTCATTACTTCAATTGGTATTCGTTATAAGATAGATTTTACTGGTTGTTGAAAATCAGTCAAGTAGAAGTTTAGATGTCCAAAAAATGTTGACCTAAATAAGTAAAGAGTTTAGAGTTATAGACGTCCAAACATCCAAAATTAAAATGATCAAATCAAGTATACAAAGTGATTGAATAAGAGGAAATTATATGTCGATCAATAAAATTACTACTGCTGCTGTACAAGCAGGTATTAATACCGACCAACAGCACGGTGCCGTGATTGCGCCTATTTATTTATCCAGTACTTATTCACTAAAAGGCTTTAATGATAAGCGTGAATTTGATTATTCCCGTACCGGTAATCCAACACGTGCTACTTTTGCGCAAGCAATTGCTGCCTTAGAAGAAGGTAGTGTTGGCATAGCGACTAGTACAGGAATGGCAGCAGTGCATTTAATTTGCCAGCTATTATCGGTAGATGATTTGGTTGTGATCCCTCATGATTGTTATGGCGGTAGCTTTCGTTTATTTACCCATTTAGCGAAACGCGGTCAGTTTAAACTGATCGTGGTTGATCAAAATGATGAGAAAGCGTTGGCGAATGCTTTAGCAGAAAAACCTAAACTAGTTTTATTAGAGAGCCCAAGCAATCCATTATTACGTTTAGTCGATATTGAAAAAATAACCAAAGCGAGTCATGACGTAGGAGCTTTAGTTGCGGTCGACAACACCTTTTTATCACCTGCATTACAGCAACCCTTATTATTGGGAGCTGATATCGTATTTCATTCTACGACAAAATATATCAATGGCCATAGTGATGTTGTTGGTGGCGTATTAGTGACTAAAGAACAGGAATTGGGTGAAGAATTGGCGTGGTGGGCTAATTGTATTGGTATAACAGGTAGCGCTTTTGATAGCTTTTTAGCTATACGCGGTTTAAAAACACTTCCGATACGTATAAAGCAGCATCAAGAAAATGCAGCGCAAGTAGCAACTTTTTTAAAGAACCACAATGCTATCAAGGCGGTTTACTATCCAGGATTCACAGATCATCCCGGACATGATATTGCTAAAAAGCAGCAAGCAGGCTTTGGCGCCATGTTAAGTTTTGAAGTCAAAGGGGGTGTTAATGCGGTGAAAATATTATTCGATAATTTATCTATATTCACTCTAGCACAATCGTTAGGTGGCGTGGAAAGCTTGATTAGCCATCCACCAACAATGACTCATGCAGGAATGGAAGAGTCTGCAAGACTAGAAGCAGGTATTACGGATTCTTTAGTACGAATTTCTGTGGGCATTGAAGATATTGAAGATATATTAGCAGATTTGGCTCATGGTTTAGAACAAAGTCAAATAGCTTAGAAAGTTTAAAATTAGTGTGAGTTGAGCGAGCAGAATAATAAACATGGAAACATTAAATAGACCTGAAAATAAGTTAGCAAAGCATGCGATTAACGTACATAAGTTTGGGGGAAGTTCCTTAGCTAATGCACAATGTATTGAACGTGTGCTTGATATTATCCGTCAAAACTGTCAACTAAATGATATTGTTGTGGTATCTGCTAATGGTAAAACAACAGACGGTTTATTTGCTTTACTTCACTTGGCTGAAATAGAAAAGCAAACTGACTTTGATGATGAGCTTGCAAGACTTTTAGCCGAACTAAAAGCGCAGCAACTAACACTTATTAGTACGTTGCTAAATGATGTTAATGCTAAGCAATTAGTACAATTGTTATCCGCAGATATTGCGCAACTTACTCATTGGCTAACAAGCGATTTAACAACTCATCGAAATGACATTTTATCGTTTGGTGAATTATGGTCAGCACGCTTATTATCAGCATTACTTAATGAGAAAATTTGTCCGAGTAATGCTATCGATGCACGCGATTTTTTAGTCATTAATAACGAACAAGATTGTGCAATCGATTATGCCTTGAGCCATGCTCAGCTCAAAACACGCTTACAATTTGGAAAGTTAGCTGTTGTTACTGGTTATATTAGTAAAGATGCTAGAGGAAAAACGTGTACGTTAGGTCGTAATGGCAGTGATTATTCTGCAACAATTATGGCTTCATTACTCAGTGCTTCACATGTGACTTTATGGACTGATGTTGATGGCATTTATAGTGCAGATCCTCGGGTAGTACCGAATGCGAGAAAATTATATCGATTACCTAATGGTGTTGCTAAAGAACTTGGTCGCTTAGGTAATCCTGTTTTACATGCAAAAACACTTAACCCTTTAGTGAGTGAACATTCATCACATCATTGTCATTTGCATGTTGCCAGTAGTTTTGATGCCCAAGTTAGTGGTACTGAAATAGGTAAATTTGGTCAAATTGCAAAGCAAGAACTGTCAGTAACATTTCTTAATGATTTATTATTAGTACAATTAGAAAATTTTACCAATGAACTTTTAAATACCGTAATAAATGAGTTTTCGCCTGTTTGTATCGATAATAAACAAGGTTTTGTTGTTATTGAGCAGAGTCAGCAGCAGGGGTTAAATCAATGGTTGGCTAGCCACAAAATTAAAGTCACGCATAAGCCTGTGGCTATTGTTGCTAGTGTGGGGCATAAGGTTGCACTACGTGGTGATATTAAAGCGCGTTTTAAACGTTCTTTAAAAAGTGCTCAGCCCATCTGTTTAGTTGCTAGTGATAATACCCACAGTATTATTGCCATTTTACCAGAACCTTGTTCTGTAGAGTTAATCAATAATGTTCATCGAGATATTATAAAAGATGCTCGTCCAATTGCAGTTGTTATCGCCGGCTTAGGTAATATTGGCCAACGTTTTTTAGAAATGCTACCAACACAACTAAATAGGATTTATGCTTTAGAAAATATTCATTTAGTGGGGCTTTTATCATCTAAAAAAGCATTAATCGACAATGATGGTATTGATGTAAGCAACGCATTGTCTCTCTTTAAAGCAGACGCAAAAGATTATGAGCATCAACAATTATTAACATGGCTTAATAACCATCCCTATGATGAATTGATAATGGTTGATATCACCCCTAGTGAAGACTTCAGCTTATTATATCAAGACTTCTTTTCCTCGGGTATTCACGTTATTGGCGCCAATAAATGGGCAGCCTCAGCAAGTACTCCTCACTATAATGATTTAAAAAATACAGCAAATAAGCATAACTGTTTATGGTTAGGTAATACTACGGTAGGCGCAGGGTTACCAATTAATTATGCTATTGAAGATTTAAAGCAAAGCGGAGATAAAGTTTCTGCAATTTCAGGGATCTTTTCTGGCACATTATCATGGTTGTTTGAAACCTATGATGGCTCTGTTGCTTTCTCTACTTTACTTTTAGATGCATTAGGACAAGGGATTACTGAACCCGACCCTCGTGAAGACTTATCAGGTAGAGATGTTCAGCGTAAATTACTTATCTTAGCGCGTATGGCTGGTTTTGAGCTGTCACTTGATGATATTGACTGTAAAAATTTGGTTCCAACTTCATTACAAGATTTAACCACAGAAGAGTTTTTATCAAGAGCTAATGAATTAGATGATTTTTTTGCAAATGCATTAACTGATGCCCAAAATAATAATTGTTGTATTCGTTACGTTGCTCGCTTACAACATGACAATGAAAAAAATAAATTAACAGCGCAAGTTGGTTTAGAAGTGTTACCGCAAACAGATGCTTTTGCTAGTTTAACGCCTTGCGATAATATTTTTCAAATTAGTAGTCAGTGGTACCAAGAAAACCCTTTAATTATTAGGGGCCCAGGTGCGGGGAGGGATGTTACTGCTGGTGGCTTACATTCAGATTTAGTCAATATTTGTCAGCAACTTGCTCATCGACCACATCAAGTAAAAATAAAGGGGCTAGATTAATTCTGCTCCCTCATTACATAAAATAAATATATACAGCTCAGTAACTTATTTACAATAACTCACTTTGTTTTTAAAGTTCCGAGTTGCTTAGTTGTATTTTTTCTAGCATTATTGAGTTTTATTCATAAGCTTGATTGACGCAATGGTTAAACCTCTTCAGCATCAAACACATTATACTTATCAAGTTAAAGTCTTGTTGAGTAGAATTTATGGGCGCAGTCAGTTAAATGACTCTATGCTTGAACGAGCAATGCATTATTTTAACCATAAAGCATTTGTTGCAACAGATGAGTCGATAAATCAAGACCACCTTGAGCTAGAAAGAATAGAATGTATTGATCGTCATAACCATTTAGTTAATATTTGTCATGATATTATTGAATTGACCGAAGGTGAAAGTTTCGAAGAGACTAACCGTAAATCGGCTAAACTGCTAGGTACTATTCAATTAATTAGCCCAACTGAGGGTGAGAAAGTTGCTGATAATAATGAATATTGTAAGTCATTATATAAAGCAATATTAAGCTTACGTTTACTCGATAGATTACTTTTTGATATTGATATTTCTGATCCTCATATAGTCAATACTTTTGCAGAATTTCCTGAGCAATCTTTTGCTCAATTTGATTTTGATGCTCAGCGTCGTGTAATAGAGCAAATTAAAATTCCTTTATTAATGGCTGCACTATTGCAAGATATTGGGCTTTATCATAATGAAGCACAAGACATTCTCACAGGTGGTGATCCCACAGCAAAACCTTATCGTACATTAACGATAGACGAGCGAAAAAAACTGTTAGCGATAAATTATAAACAAACACTAAACTATATTACCCATGCGTTAAGTTCACCCATATATGTAGGTGGCTCGAAAGAAGATAGATCGCAGTTTATAGCCGATGAGTATGAAAAATCTCAGTTTTTACAACAATTAATTAAAGCTAGTTTTAAGTCAAAAGAAACCATTGGCAATTTATTAAAAGTACCACAGATATATACTTCTATTATTTTATCTACCAAAGCCAGTTACAACTATAAAGTGCTGCCTCAGGTTTTTCAGGTACTAAATAAAAATGCTGAATTAGGTGCTTGCTCTCAAGTTGTTGTTGATGCCCTTTATCAAATTACGGGTATGTTTCCTCAAGGTTATGGTGTTATTTATATGCCAACAGAGGGGGGCTGTTATGAGTACGCTATTGTTAACCGATTATACCCAACGTTACCTGACGAACCTTTATGTCGTAAAGCAACGAGAAACCTCACTTTTATTGGTTATGGGCATAATATTGAAGTTAAAAAGATGAATAATTTATATTTTCCACATATGGCTAAAAAAGTTTCCCGTTTAAGCAAAGAACGTTTGAATGAAATTCTTGAGCTGCTCTATTCAAATTATAAGGAAAGGCAAGAACTAGATTTACTACCACGTTGTTGGCATGCAAATGAATATTTTTCAGTGAAAGAAAATCAAAAACTGTGGAATAGACTTGAACAGTAAGAAAAGCTTATTAATAAAAAGGATGTAAATGAAAAACTCTCTCACTAACTCAGATCTCAAAACTAAACCAAAACTTTGGCATTGTTATAACAGTCGCTCATTACGAGCACTATGGGCTATGGAGGAGTTAGAAATAGAGTATGAAATAGAAACAATGGCGTTTCCCCCTCGTTATACCGTTGAAAAATATAAAGAGCTCAATAGTTTAGGAACTGTGCCATTTTTTGTCGACGGGGAGCAGGGTGAAATTCAGATGACTGAATCGGTGGCTATTTGCCATTATTTAGTAGAAAAATATCAAAGTGAAAATAATATTAAGCTTACGGCAGAAGATGCTGAATACGGTAATTATCTAAACTGGCTTTATCATAGTGATGCAACACTAACGTTTCCACAAACCTTGGTATTAAGGTATCGTGCTTTTGCAGCGAAAGACTGTACTCAGAGCAAGACTGCAGATGATTATGATGCATGGTTTGCTGCACGCTTAGAGCGCTTAAGTGATCACTTACTTCATCATGATTACTTATGTGAAAATCGATTCACAATTGCTGATATAGCCATAGGGTTTTCATTACACCTCGCCACTTTATTAAGTTTGGATAAACATTTTAACCCACAGGTTGAAGCTTATTTGAGCAGGCTAAAAAACAGGCCTGCATTTCAACGAGCACAGGCAATAGGCAAAGAAATGGATCCATTTGTTAAAAAATAATTTTTAGTTATAGTGGTGAGTAAATAAATTTAGCCATAGCGTTATTTTCTTTTCTCTAGTGCTTCAATGTAATTTAAGAGTGTATGACTTGAACCTACATCGTTATAAACAATAACGTTGGATCATCGTCACTAATAATTTATCTGTCTTATCAATTTCACTATGCGCTAAAAATTCATTAGGTTGATGTGCTTGATTGATTGAACCTGGGCCTAATACTAATGTTTGGCAACCAAGCTGCTGAATGAAAGGTGCTTCAGTGGCGTAATTAACAGCACAGCAACTATGGCCACTAATTTCTTCGGCAATACTAACAAAGCATGTGTCATCATTAGCAAGTTTTTCTTGTTCAAAACTGGGTGAGCTAGGGTGTAACTCTTTAAAAGTGATTCGACCCGGATATTTCTCAGCTAAAGGTTTTAGGGTTTCACTTATCCAATGAAGTAATTCATCATCGTTCATTCCTGGGAGTGAACGAAAATCAACATCAAGATCACAATGACCGCAAATGCGATTAGCATTATCTCCACCTTTGATGGCACCCATATTAAGGGTTGGTGCAGGTACATCAAAAGCTTCGTTTTGATAATTTAGATTGAATTTTTTTTGTAAACTAATGAGTTCGCCAATAACTTGGTACATTATTTCAATTGCATTAACACCTAAGCTTGGCTTACTTGAATGGCCAGATTGTCCTTGCACACTGATGCGGTGTGTCATGTGTCCTTTGTGCATCATTACAGGTACTAAATTAGTTGGCTCACCTATTATTGCTACATCAGGCTTAACAGCTTGGCTTTGAGAAAAAAATCTTGCGCCAGCCATAGTTGTTTCTTCATCAGCTGTTGCAAGTACATATAAAGGCTTCTTTAATTGCTTAGCATTAAGACCTTTACACGCTTGTAAAATAAAAGCGAAAAACCCTTTCATATCACACGTACCTAAGCCGTAAAACTTATCATCTTTATCAACTAGACCCATAGGGTCGCTTAACCAACGACTTTCATCAAATGGAACTGTGTCACTATGTCCGGCAAGTAATAAGCCTCCTTCACCACTACCAAGTTTGGCAAGTAAGTTATATTTATTGTCACTACCTTTGTGAGCGCCAGGAACTTTTTGAATATCAATGCTAAACCCTAATTGCTCAAACCATGTTGCAAGCAGTTGAATAACTTCTAAATTACCTTGATCCCAGCTTGGTTGAGTTGAGCTTACAGAGGGGCAGGCAATCAATTGAGTTAATGACTGTGTAAAATTAGGTAGAGATGACATAAAAATTATTCCGGAAAAATATTTGAATAAAAACGTAAATAATTATGCTTAATAGTTGCATAACTACCCATTAGCTGATAAATTGCTAATATATTGTAAATAACCTGCTTTCATAAGGCTACTTTTTTCATAAGGCACCAGTGTAATGCTTATTATTCAAGAAATACGACGACGATAGAGAACTTTTTATTATCTCTTGAGTGCTTTAGTTATAAGAGGTGGTTATTCCCTGGTAAAAAGCATATCGTTATTGTTTATTTGAATGTTAAGGTGTTTTGTTGTGTCAAAAGTTATGAAAGTCGCCGTTATTGGCGCAAGTGGTTATGCAGGTGCTGAATTAGTTGGTTTATTTAGTCAGCACGATAAAGTCTCAATACAACATCTAGTTGTGTCAGAAAACTCTTCTTCTTGTGGAAAACTTTTTAGCGAATTACATGGTCGTTTTAAAGGTATATGCGATTTGCCGCTGCAATCTTTTTCAAAAGAGTGGTTTGAAGCATCTGCTGATGGTATAGATGCTGTTTTCTTTGCTACTCCTCATGAATTTAGTGCTGATTGGGCGCATGCCTTTGTTGAAGCTGGCGTGAAAGTTTTTGATCTTTCTGGCGGTTTTAGACTTAAAAATCCACAAGATTACCCTACTTTTTATGGCTTTGAACATGCTAATGTTGAAGCATTATCAAGCGCTGTCTATGGCTTAGCTGAATGGCAGCAAGATGATATTGCTAATGCAAAATTAATTGCGGTTCCCGGCTGTTACCCTACTGCAAGTTTATTATCTCTTAAGCCTATTACCAGTAATAATTTCCAAGTTGAAAATGCTTTAATTGTGGTAAATGGCATTAGTGGCGTAAGTGGTGCCGGTAGAAATGCTTCCTTGGCTACTAACTTTAATGAAGTAAGCCTTAAGCCTTATAATATTCTACAACATAGACATCAACCTGAAATTTCGCAAGAAGCGAATGCTTCGGTAATTTTTAATCCACACTTAGCTCCTTATAAAAGAGGGTTACTCGCTACTGTAACTTTACAGTTAAAGACCGAGGTTACGAGTGAGCAAGTTGCACAAGTATTTGAACAAGCCTACGCCGACAAACCGTTAGTAAGACTTGTTGGTGCTTGGCCGCAAATTGCTAATGTTGCCAACACCCCATTTGCTGATGTACATTGGCAGCTTGATGAAGATAAACATGTGCTTGTAGTAAGTTGTGCTATTGATAATTTATTGAAAGGTGCGGCATCGCAGGCATTGCAATGCTTTAATATTTCATTGGGTTTGCCTAGTGAATACAGCATGTTGGCTAGTTAGATAATCATATCAACTAAATACCCATAGAAAATAAGAGAAATAACATGAGTAACGCAAAACCCTTAGTGATAAAAATAGGCGGTGCAATCTTAGAAAAAGAAGATGCACTTAATAGTTTATTATCAGTGATTACCAAGCTAAAAACTGATGCGAAAGTGGTTTTGGTTCATGGTGGTGGTTGTGTCGTTGATGAAATGCTCACACAAGCTGGCTTTACTACGGTTAAAAAGCATGGTTTAAGAGTTACACCTAAAGAGCAAATAGGTTTAATTAGCGGCGCGTTAGCTGGCACGGTAAATAAATCAATCGTTGCTACAGCAAATAGCATGAATTTACCTGCGGTTGGTTTATCATTAACTGATGGTGATATGATTCACTGTAAGTTATCTCCACAAGATCTAGGTCAAGTAGGTCTTCCTAGCGCTAAAAATAGTGTATTATTAGATGCCTTATTAAACAGCCAATTTTTGCCTGTTATTTCTTCTATTGGCGCTTTGCCCAATGGTGATTTAGTTAATGTTAATGCTGATGATGCTGCTGTTGCTATTTGTCAGTTATTAAATGCACAATTGTTGTTGTTAACAGATGTTAATGGTGTAAAAGGTGCCGATGGCGAATATTTGTCTAGTTTAAATAGTGAGCAGGCGAATACTCTCATTGAAGAAGGTGTTATTGCTGGTGGCATGACAGCTAAAGTGAATGCGGCGCTACATGCAGCGAATCAATTACGACGAAGTATCGCGGTTGCTAGTTGGCAATCGCCAGAGCAGATTATGCAACTGCTTGATGGTCAGGGTGTAGGCACACAAATTCAGCCTGATTAGCATCTCATAGCCCTTCAAATTATATAATGAAGGGTTAACGTAATAGTTTTTTTAGAAGAAGATACCAATGTCGAACCAATTAAATCACTTTTTAGCTGACGATCAGCTAAACAAAAATCAATTGTTAGCCTTAATAGAATTAGCAATTAACATTAAAAACAAACCTGAAGATTATAATCAAGCCTTAGCTGGAAAGTCAGTGGCGATGATATTTGAAAAACCTTCATTAAGAACCCATGTTAGTTTTGATATGGGCATCAATAAGCTTGGTGGTCATGCGCTTTATTTAGGGCAGCAAAATGGCAAATTAGGTGAACGTGAACGTGTTAGTGACTATGCTAAAAACTTATCATGTTTTAGCGACGCAATTGTTGCGCGTGTTTTTAGTCACGATTCTATTCAAGGTTTAGCGAAGCACGGTAGTGTACCAGTGATCAATGCCTTGTGTGATGTATACCATCCATGTCAAGCATTGGCTGATTTTGTAACATTAACAGAGTTACTTCCTACGTTAAATAAAAGCGAGTTAAGTGAAGTTAAATTGGCTTATGTTGGTGATGGTAATAATGTTTCTAATTCATTAATGATCATGGCGGCCATTTTAGGTGTAGACTTCACTTTATTGACGCCAACTGGTTATGAAGCACAAGCTGATATTGTAAAAACGACACAAGCATTGGCAAATGAATCGGGCGCTAAGTTGACTATTACAACGGATGTTAACGCTATTGGCGAACAAGATGTTATCTATACAGATACATGGATTTCAATGGGCGATGAGGATTCAAGTAAAAAAGCACAAATATTAGCGCATTTTGCGCCTTACCAAGTTAATCATCAGTTGATGACCAAAGCGAGTGCAAGTGTAGTAATGCATTGCCAACCAGCACATTTGGAAGAAGAAATTACTACAGAATTATTTGATAGTGAAATGGCTGTTGTATTTCAGCAGGCAGAGAATAGAATGTGGGCACAAAATGCAGTATTAGTGTCGTTATTTAGCAAGTAACTATTACCGTAGCAATATTTATAAATTATTAACAAAATTTAGAGAAAAATCATGAGTATTAAAAAGAAACAAATCAAAAAAGTAGTGTTAGCTTATTCTGGCGGCTTAGACACATCAGCAATCATTCCATGGTTGAAAGAAAACTATGATAACTGTGAAGTTATCGCTTTTTGTGCTGATGTTGGTCAAGGTGAAGAAGAGCTAGTTGGTATTAAAGAAAAAGCTATCGCTTCAGGCGCCTCTGAATGTTACGTAGCTGACTTAAAAGAAGAGTATGTTAAAGATTACATATACCCAATTCTTAAAACAGGTGCAGTTTACGAAGGTCAATACTTATTAGGTACGTCAATGGCACGTCCTATTATTGCTAAAGCACATATTGAAGTTGCTTTAAAAGTTGGTGCTGATGCGGTATGTCATGGTTGTACTGGTAAAGGTAATGACCAAGTACGTTTTGAAGCTTGTTTTGCTGCTCTTGCTCCTGAGCTTACTGTTATTGCGCCATGGCGTGAATGGGACATGGTATCTCGTGAAGATTTACTAGATTACTTAGCTGAACGTGAAATTCCATGTGCTGCTTCACTAACTAAAATATATAGCCGTGATGCAAACGCATGGCATATCTCTCACGAAGGTGGTGAGTTAGAAGATCCGTGGTGTGAGCCTTCTAAAGAAGTGTGGACAATGACGGTTGATCCAATGGACGCACCAGATGAAGCTGAAAAAGTGCAATTAAGCTTTGTTGAAGGTGAATTAGTTTCTGTTGACGGTAAAGACTTCTCTCCAAGTGGCGCAGGCGCATACGAGGCACTAATGTACCTTAATGCTAAAGCTGCAGCTCATGGTGTTGGTCGAATTGATATCGTTGAAAACCGTTTAGTTGGTATGAAATCTCGTGGTTGTTATGAAACACCGGGTGGCACAGTATTAATGGCGGCGTACAAAGGCTTAGAAACGCTTATTTTAGATAAAGAATCTTTAAAATATCGTGAATCAGTTGGTCTTGAATTCTCTCATGTTATTTATGATGGTCGTTGGTTTACACCACTTGCCAAAGCACAATTAGCTTCAGCCGCTTCTTTTGCAGAAAAGCTTACCGGTGATGTTGTTGTTAAGTTATACAAAGGTATGGCGCAAGTTATTCAACGTCGTTCACCTAATAGCCTTTACTCAGAAGAGTTTGCTACGTTTGGTGCTGACGATGTTTACGACCAAAAACATGCTGAAGGTTTTATCCGTTTATTTAGTTTATCAAGTCGTATTACTGCTCTTTCTCAAAAAGAGAAGTAATAATCGCTTTACTTGTGAGAAGCTAGCGACGCTATAGTGTCGCTAGCTTTATTTACATTCTAAATGGTGTTTTCAAAAGATTGAAATAAATCATCATGGCCTTAGTTGTGAGATGTGTTGGACGCGGATAGCGTTGAAACTCCTTTTGCAATATAAATACTATTTTCGAAAAAAGTTGGAGTAAATAAGCATGGCTTTATGGGGCGGACGCTTTAAAGAAAAAGCGAGTGTACAGTTTAAAAAATTCAATGACTCGCTACCTGTTGATTACCGCATGGCAGTACAAGATATTGTTGGCTCAATTGCTTGGGCGCAAGCAATTCATGAAGTTGGCGTGTTAAATGATGACGAACTAACACGCATCATTGCAGCACTAAATGAATTGAAAGCTTCAGTAGAAGAAAATCCGAAACAAATTTTGCTTTCAGATGCGGAAGATATTCATAGCTGGGTAGAAATCCAGTTAATTGAAAAAACAGGTGATTTAGGCAAGAAGCTTCATACAGGTCGTAGCCGTAATGACCAAGTTGGCACAGATTTAAAACTTTGGTGTAAAGAAACGGGTGGCGAATTACTATTTGCTTTAGTTAATTTACAACAAGCAATGATGAGCCTAGCTGAGCGTGAGAAAGACACTGTTTTACCTGGTTACACTCATTTACAGCGCGCACAACCTGTTACTTTTGGTCATTGGTGTTTAGCTTATGTAGAAATGTTTAACCGTGATATTGGTCGTTTAAAAGATGCGTTATACCGTTTAGATGTTTCTCCATTAGGTTCTGGCGCTTTAGCGGGCACAGCATATCCAATTGACCGTAATGCACTAGCTCATCGTTTAGGTTTTAGAACTGCCACGATGAATAGTTTAGATGCAGTTTCAGACCGAGATCATGTAATTGAACTACTGGCTAGCGCGAGTATTTCAATGATGCATTTATCTCGTTTTGCAGAAGATTTAATTTTCTATAACTCTGGTGAAGCGGGTTTTGTAGAAATGAGCGACTTAGTTAGCTCTGGCTCTTCATTAATGCCACAAAAGAAAAACCCTGATGCATGTGAATTAATTCGTGGTAAAGCAGGTCGTGTTTTTGGTTCTTTAACCGGTATGTTAACAACCATGAAAGCTTTGGCGCTTGCCTATAATAAAGATATGCAAGAAGATAAAGAAGGTTTGTTTGATGCACTTGATACGTGGCAAGAGTGTATGGAAATGGCTGTGTTAGTTGCGGACGGACTTAAAGTGAATAGAAGCCGTACATTGGCTGCTGCACAACAAGGTTATGCAAATGCTACTGAGCTTGCCGACTATTTAGTAGGTAAAAATATTCCATTCCGTGAAGCGCATCATATCGTAGGTGAAGTAGTTTTAGCTGCTATTGCTGAAGGTTGTCCACTGGAAGATTTAACACTAGCTCGTTTACAAGAATTTAGTTCGCAAATAGAGCAAGATGTTTATCAACACCTTTCTATTGAATCAACGCTTGATAAACGTGAAGCACTTGGTGGTACTTCTCGTGCACAAGTAGAAAAAGCATTGGCTAATGCTGGCAATGAAGAAATATTGAATGAACAAGTTGTTGGCGCGCCAGGTAAACAGCAAACAGAAGTGGCACTTCAACAAGTGAAACAACGTTTAAATGCGCAACGCGCTGCTGCCATGTCGGTACGTAGAGCACGTATGTCAGATGTTGAAAAAATTCATGCCTTAGTGAATGTGCAAGCGGATAAAGGTGAAATACTACCTCGTTCTTTAGACAATACTATTCATGACGTGCAAAACTTTGTTGTTGCTGAACTTGATGGTGAAGTTGTGGGTTGTGCATCACTTTATATTTATCAAACAGATCTTGCTGAAATTCGTTCTGTTGTTGTAGATAAGAACGCACAAGGACAAGAGCAGGGTCAAGCTTTGGTACAATACTTACTTGAATTTGCACATCAAATGGAGTTAAAACAAATTATAGTATTAACTTACATCCCTGAATACTTCAATAAGTTAGGCTTCTCAGTAATAGAGAAAAGCTCATTGGCAAGCAATATCATTGAGGACAGTGAACAAAGTCCACATAAAGATCCTGCTGATGAAATTGCGATGGCATATGTTGTCGATCGTTCAGGTACTGCTTAATAAAGTGAAAATGAGTCATATCATTTTATTTAGGTAAAAGGAAAACAGAAAGAGATCATGGATAATAATAAAAATAATGTTAAATGGTTTAGAAATGCTGCGCCTTATATTAATGCGCATCGTGGTAAAACTGTTGTTTTAATGTTTGGCGGAGAAGCGGTTTCACATGCTAACTTTGCCAATATTATTCATGATATCTCTTTGCTACGTAGTTTAGGCGTTAAGTTGGTGGTTGTGCATGGTGCACGTCCGCAAATTGAAGAACGCATGATACAACGTGGTATTACGCAAGTAATTGAAAAAAATATTCGTGTTACAGATGCTGATACACTTGTAGCTGTTAAAGATGCTACAGGTTCATTGCGTTTACATATAGAAGCTCTATTAAGTACAGGGCTAGTTAATTCACCTATGCATGGCTCTCAAATACGTGTAAGTACCGGTAATTTTGTTATTGCCAAGCCTATGGGCGTGCGTGATGGCGTTGATTACAAATACACGGGTAGTGTGCGTAGGATTGACTCTGATGGCATTAATATGCAGTTAGATTACGGTTCAATTGTTTTATTATCTCCCATTGGTTATTCTCCAACAGGTGAAGTTTTTAACCTTGCCTTAGAAGATGTTGCTGCACAAACTGCGATCGCCTTAAAGGCCGATAAATTGATCACACTAACTGAAGATGACGGCTTGTTAGCTAAAACAGGTGAGTTGATCAGAAGCTGTAGTGTTCGCACCGTTAAAACATTGCTGGATGAAAAAGACTGTCATGTTCGCCAGTTATTACTACGTGCGATTATTCAATGTGGTGAAAATGGTGTTGAGCGTTGTCATTGTGTAAGTTATCAAAGTGATACTGCATTATTACAAGAGTTGTTTACTCGCGATGGTGCGGGAACCTTGATTGCAAAAGATCATAAAGAGCAAATCGCTATTGCGACAATTGATGATGTTGGTGGTATTTTAGAATTACTTGCGCCATTAGAAGCTGAAGGCGTTTTAGTAAAACGCTCACGTGAATTACTTGAAGTTGAAATTGATAAATTCACCGTAATCAAAAAAGAAGATGTTATTATTGCTTGTGCTGCTTTATATCCGTATGCAGATGCTCAAATGGGCGAAGTTGCCTGTGTTGCTATTCACCCTGATTACCGCAAGGGTAATCGCGGGGGACGTTTAATGACAGCGTTGGAAAATGCAGCTAAGCAACAACAGATCTCTTCTATTTTCGTATTAACAACGGTTAGCGGTCATTGGTTTCTTGAACAAGGCTTTATTGAACAGCCAACAAGTAAGCTTCCAGAAGGTAAGAAAAAACTCTATAACTTTCAACGTAAATCAAAAGTTTTTATTAAAGAAATTTAATAGCTCAGCACTTGTATAGACTGAGCTAATTTTCAGCGTAACAATGAAAATAAAAACTTAAAATAACTCTTCTTCTTCGTTATTTATACCACCCTCATTTTCGAATATATTTGTACTGTTATTGGTATCGATATATTCAGTTGGTGCAGTGCCTAGTTTAAAATATTCAAATAAACTCGTTTTATTAGTATTAGTTGATAATTTACCTGTTGCTTTATCAATGCGTACAGAAACAATTTCAGCAGGCGCTTCAAAAGTTTCATTTTCAATATCAGTTAATGCAACGTTCATAAAGCTAATCCATGCAGGTTGTGCTGATTTAGCACCAAATTCTTTCCCCGTGATTTGATTGCGACCTAGATTATTGTTGTATACCGTTTTACCCAAATTACGACTAGGATCATCAAAGCCTATCCATGATGTTGTGACTAAGCGGCGAGTGAAGCCAGAGAACCAAGCATCTTTAGCTTCATTGGTGGTACCCGTTTTTCCACCCATATCACGGCGCTTTAAAGACCTTGCACGCCAACCTGTTCCTTGCCAGCCGTTGTCTACAGACCAGTCAGCTCCCCAAATAGCACTATTTAATGCTTGTGTTATTAAAAATGCATTTTGTGCTGAAATGGCCCTAGGTGCTGAAATGATTGGCGTACTAGTTGACTCACCAGTAATTGTTTCAGTTGCCATATAATCATTATTCAGTGAGTCTAGATCGAGTATGCCTTCTGCAGGTTCTATCAAGTCAGTTAATTGAGTTGGAACCGTACAAGGATCACAAGCTCTTTCAGGAGTTGCTTGATAGATAATATCTCCTTGTGCATTTTCAATTCGCTCAATTAAATAAGGGGTAATTAAAAAACCACCGTTAGCAAAGGTTGCAAAGCCAGTAACAACTTCTAAAGGAGTTAATGATGCCGAGCCTAAGGCTAAAGATTCATTTCGAGGTAATTCATCAGGTGAAAAACCAAAAGATGATAAGTGATCTCTAGTTTTATCAATACCAATGCTTTTTAATAATCTTACCGCCACCACATTCTTTGATTGTGCTAACGCTAAACGCATTCTAATAGGCCCTACGTATGTTGGAGGTGAGTTTTTTGGTCGCCATACAACACCACTACTTCTATCCCATTGATTGATAGGTGCATCATTGATTAAAGAAGCAAGCGTGTAGCCATTTTCTAAAGCAGCCGAGTAAAGAAAAGGCTTAATGTTTGAACCCACTTGTCGCTTGGCTTGTGTAACGCGGTTAAATTGACTTTGCTTGAAGCTAAAACCACCAACGGCAGCTTTAATTGCACCATCATCAGGAGACAGAGAAACAATGGCTGCACTCGCTTTAGGGTATTGGCTTAAACGATACTCACCTGTTGGCATTTTATTGACTAAAATTACATCACCGTAGTGAAGTATATCACTGGCTAGTTTAGGTACTTGTCCTTGTTTTTGATCATTTATGTAGGGGCGTGCCCAAGCCATTCCTGCCCAAGAAATCGTGGCTTCTTCGTTATTGCGTAAAGTAATGTTAGCAGATTTTTCATTTACTTGAGTGATAACAGCAGGCACTAACATTTGATAACTTGTTACGTTGTTAAGGGCTGTATTAATTTCTTCAGTAGTTAATGTTGAGTGATTAATTTCTAATTGGGGTGTAGTTTTTGATTCTTCATCAATAGGTCGAAGTGATTCTATGGCGCCTCGATAACCATGACGTTGATCATAATTTAATAAATTTGTGGTTACAGCAGTATGAGCTGCTTGCTGCAACTTGTTAGTTACTGTAGTAAAAACCTTATAACCACCGGCATAAGCTTGCTCTTTTCCGTAAAGTTCAATGACTTTTTGATGAGCCATTTCAGCAACATAAGGTGCATTTAACTCTATTTTTGCACCATGCATCTTACCAGTAATAGGAGCTTCTTTCGCCTGTTGATATTCTTGCTCTGTTATATAACCACTCACTAGCATTCTTTGTAATACGGTAGTTCTACGTAATGTTGCTCTTTCAGGTGAACGAATAGGATTATAGGTTGAAGGCGCTTTTGGTAAACCGGCTAATACGGCTATTTGTGCTAATGTTAATTGGTCTATTTCTTTGCCATAATAAACTTGTGCAGCAGCACCAAAACCAAAAGATCTATGACCTAAAGGTATTTTATTAATATATAAGGTTAGTATTTCATTTTTTGTTAATAATTTTTCTATATGAAAAGATAAAAAGATCTCTCTAATTTTTCGAATATATGTTTGCTCTCGAGTTAAGAAGAAGTTTCTAGCAACTTGCATTGTAATCGTGCTTGCACCACCTCGACTGTTTCCCGTTATCTGTCCTAAAACGGCACGGCCCATACCGATAGGATCAACGCCAAAATGAAAGTAAAAACGATCATCTTCAGTAGCTAATAAAGCATCTATTAATTGCTGTGGAATTTCATCAAAAGTTAAAGGTTGGCGTTTTTTTTCACCAAACTGAGAAATTAAAGAACCATCACTACTGTAGATTTTCATGGGAGTTTGCCATTGAACATCCTTTAAAAGTTCAATATCAGGCAATTCATCACGTAAATTTAAATATAAAAGAAAAATGCCAAAAACAGCAATAAATACCAATGTAATAGTAAGCTTGAAAAAATTTTTGACAGAAAACACTACATTTCCTCTATTTGTGGATAAAATGGACAGATAACGCTAGTATATCTTGTAATACCATGTAATAAATGTATTTATGTGAAAAACATGCTTAAAATAATTACAACAATATAATTTGACGAGTTGTTATGCTAGATAATTTATGGAAAAAAAAGACAACTATGATGGTGGGGATTGATATAGGATCTCACGCTGTTAAGGCAGTGTTACTCAGCCAAGGAAATGAAGGGTATATTTTAGAAGATTATGCTATTGAACCTATGAGCCGAGGTGCTGTTGTTGATCGTGAGATTCAAGATATTGAAGCAGTAGGAGAGGTTATTGCTAAGATTCGTAAAAAAATATCGATGAAAGCAAAAGAAGTCGCAGCTGCTGTTTCAGGACAAACGGTTATTACCAAGATTATTTATATGGATATTGCCCTTAATGAAGATGAACTCGCGAGCCAAATTGAAATAGAGGCAGATAGTTTAATTCCTTATCCACTAGATGAAGTAAGCTTAGATTTTGAATCCTTAGATGTGAATGAGTCTGACCCAAGTAAAGTTAACGTTTTATTAAGTGCTGCGCGAACAGAATCAATTGAAGCGCGAGTTGCCGCTTTAGAATCAGGAGGCTTTAATGCAAAAGTGATTGATGTGGAATCATATGCAGTGAGCCGTTCACATGATTTGTGCTTATCACAATTACCTGAAGATGCAGAAAACAAGACGGTGGCTATCGTAGATATTGGCGCTACCATGACACTTTTTACTGCAACCAAAGCAGGAAAACATATTTATAGCCGTGATCAAATATTTGGTGGTGAGCAATATACTCGTTCAATTGTTTCCTATTACAATAAATCATTTGAAGAAGCCGAAGAGGCAAAAATTACTCGTGATTTACCCCCTAACTACACGTTTGAAGTATTAGCTCCTTTTCATACCATTTTAATGCAACAGATTCGCAGAGCCATTCAAATGTTTTTGACTTCGAGCGGTGCAGATACTGTCTCTTATACACATCTGACGCTGCCGACGAAGAGGATAGTGTAGATC
>OJGT01000082.1_pt1 | contig 20951 bp, 29 predicted proteins | sample 1595031 | NCBI WGS metagenome assembly OJGT01 (sample SAMN05416857, study PRJEB24817) | seawater metagenome | isolation source: Sea water | place: Canada:Atlantic | collected 2013-11 | reverse complement strand
TACGAGATTCCTCTACGTCTCGTGGGCTCGGAGATGTGTATAAGAGACAGGTTTATAATAGAGGCGCTAAAGTTAAATCAGGAATATTTAGAAGTGATCTCATGTCACTTTGTAAATTTGCTATTGATTTTGACAACTCACCAGCACAATTTAAAAAACCTGACGTATACGGCATTAAAACAAATCCCATCCGTGAAATTGCCTTTGAAGTGCCAAAAAATGCCGGACAACGCTGGTTAACAGAAGATGAAATTTACACGCTATGGCACAGTAAAGACTTACCCAAAATGACCTCGCTTTATTACCGACTTGCTATAGCATTAGCGGGGCAACGAGTATGTGAACTTTACCATGCAAAGTTAGACGAATTTAATTTAGAAGAAAACATTTTCACCATACCAGTAGAACGCATTAAAATTAAAAAACGAGGTGAACACTTAGTACCAATATCACCACTAGCAATACCACTATTAAAAGAATTAGCCATAACTAGAAATAAAGCCGGGCACTTATGGCCACACCGAGACAAGCCACTTGAATGTGCACACGTATCAACAATAAGAATGTCATTACAACGTTGGTGTACCAAAAACAAAATGGATAAATTTGCCCCAAGAGATATGCGCAGAACATGCAAAACACTCATGGGTAAAGCAGGTATTAGCAAAGAAAGGCGTGACTTATTACAACAGCATTCAAAAAGTGACGTTTCAAGTATTCATTACGATAGATACGACTACATGAAAGAAAAAAAACAAGCCATGGACGAATGGACAGCATACTTAAAAACAATACTAAACTTGGAACCAATCATTAAATAAACTTAAATTAATTTATAAAATTGTTCTTCATTAATACATGATACGCCTTGTTGTTCAGCCACTTCTATTTTTTTAGGTCCGGCATTATCACCATATACCAATAAATCCAAACCTAAAGTAACCTTTGCAACAACCGAAAAATTATTGTTGTTTGCATGCTTTATTAATTCTTTCTTTTTACTTGCAGAAAAACCAGTGAAACAAACTTGCTGTCGGTTATCTTTAGATTTAATTATCTCTTCATCACTTACTAAAGCAGCTCGTAAAGGTTGCCCCTCGTTAAATGAAGAAAGGTTAGACCAGTTTTCTTCGGTAATAATTAACGTTGGAAAACCTTTTTGTTGATTAATTAACGCCTTTTCAATTTTGCGACCATGACTTGAAAAGCGCCAGTCTGGGCTAGCCAACCCACCTATAACAAGCAAGTCGAGATACTGTGGTATCTCTTTTTTTATCGGTTTAATACCTAATAATCTTGCTTGTTCTTCAAGTGATGCACGACTACCCATTAAAAACTTACCAGTAAAACTTATTGTTTTAATACTGCTAGGTAATGAATCAAGAGGTTGTGCACAAAATTCTGTTGATAAACCATCTGCCGCACCTGTTTCTAAAAATTGTTGTCCTGCTATCATTTTACAAGTTTGGGTAAGATCTGCTAATTCTTCTAGTTCAACAACATCATCCGCAAGAATATCTACTATTTTTTTAAGTAGTATATTGCCCGGCCAACATTCAGCAGAACTAGGGTTTTCGTTCAACCACACAACTAATGCTTTAAATTCATCTTGGCTAATTACATTGTCAGCACTAATACCAGAAATAAAACCTAAAAGTTCATTGGTTAAGTCTTCAACACATTGGGGTTTAATGTTGCCGTAATCTACAACATCATTAATTTGATCCTGTAAATCTAATAATTCCACATCACTCACAATGCCGTCAGAAACAATATCTTCAATGTTATCTAACAAGTCTAAAACATCACCCTCATGTGGTAATGAACGATGCGATATTAGCCAAGTATTTAAAAAAGCTAGCTCTAACTCATTAAGTTTTTTATCTGAAATCAACCCTTTTAATATCCCTTGTAATGACATTAAAGACTTATTCATATTTCTTGTGTAATTAAACTTTTTGTTTGATGGTTGTCCTTGTGCATCTAGCATTTTATATCCTTATATTTTATTAAAGTTCTTTACCAGTAATTAAAATTTGTAAAAATTCCATTTGATTGCAGCTATGTTGTTTTTTCTTAGTATACTTATGGCCGTCAACATCATATTCATCAAATACAATACTACCTTGATACATTTCATTTTTATCAGGATCCCACCCCATTGCATTGGCGAACTTAACTTGTAATGACGTTTTATTATCTTTAGATATTAAGCTATCACCAACTTTAAAACTTAACTGAACGCCTTGAGTCCACAACATGTAAGACTTTTTTTCTTTGATTCTTTTATCGTAGCTAATATCAAGAGCATCCCTGTAAGCATAGGGTACTTTAAAGAACCAATGTTCATTGTTAAGTGAACCAGTCATATTTTCATAAGTCACTTTAGGAACAATTAGTTTTGTTTGTCGTTGTGTTCTTGATTTCCACATTGATTTTAGAAGTTGGATTTCATCCATTGTTATTCCCTTATATCTATTAAAGTTCTTTCCCTGTAAAAACTACTTTGCCGACTATGGTGCAATTGCCATTTATCTCAATAAATTTAGTAGGCCAATCTGGGTTTAGTGCTTTTAAGTATCTTTTATTGCCGTCAATGATCAGCTGCTTAAAAGTAGCTTGGTTTTCATCGTCTAAACGAGCGATAACAAACGAACCGTTAATTGGCTCAGATTCTGGATCAACATACAACAAGTCACCGGGACCAAAAGCATTTAGCATGCTTTCTCCTTCAACCCGTACAATAAATGAGTTAACGCTACACTTTATTGGGCAGGGGTAAAGCTGTGCCTCAGAGATATCAATTTCATTAATGTCAGACCATGTGCCTGCTTGAACAAAACTAATTAATGGCAGGTAGTTACTGGCATTTGCCATTACTGTAGCGTTATCCATGTCACCCACGCCAAAGCGTAAAAATTCTGGCGAGGTTTGTAAGGCTTCGGCCAATCTTTCAAGGTTTCTTGGATTTTTAGTTAGCCCAGATTCAATTTTTTGTAATGCGGTTTGGCTTGTTAATGCAAGTTTGGCTACTTCTGATTGAGTCAATCCAAGCTTAGTTCGTAAATTTTTTATTCTGTCAGCAATATTCATAAATGTCCTAAAAATCAGTCGCTTATTAAAAACAACATTAACACTAACAACTTTTAGTTATTATTAAAACTTTTTAGGGTATTTACAAAGGATATAAATTCATATCTAATACCCCTAAAAGTAATATATAGGATTTAAAGGGTTATGAACGCAATAAAGAAAGCAGTAGAAATTATCGGAGGGCAAACCAAAACCGCGAAACATTTTGAAATACGACAGAGTCATGTTTGGAAATGGATCAATGTAAATGGCCAAGCTCCTGCTAAATATATAAAAAAAGTATCTGAACTTACTGACGGGAAAGTATCTGTTAAAGAATTACTTGCTGACCACGAAAACAACCAAGCTAAAGGATAAATTATGTCGACCATCGCACTAGCAGTACCAGCACAAAATTTAAAAGGAGATGAAATAACGTTAGAGGACAGGTTTTTGTCTTGTAAGGAAGTTTGTGGATTCTTAAACCTTGCCAGAGCAACATTATACCGAGCAATGGAACGCTGTGAATTTCCACCTAACTACCAAATAAGCCGTGGACGTATTGGTTGGTTAGAAAGCGATATTAACGAATACAAACAACTAGGTTACTTAAAGTTTTGTAATGCCTATAGAGCAAAAATAGAGTCGATGCGTGAAGAAGTAAAAGCCGCTTAAAAATTGAATCAACAGTAAGGAATTATCATGTTAGCACTTGACCAAACTGAACAAAGTTCAACTAAAAAAAGACCATCACTAACAGCTGTTGATTTAGGTACAACGCAAATACCTAAAGGATTAGTGTTAATTAAAATAATGCTGGGCGACAAGCGTTATAAGCCTGAATTTATTTACGACAGCGTTTTAAATACACATCAACGTGCAGTGCTTTGTTATACCGCAGGATTAAACCGAAGTGATATTAGTAAGCCGTTTGCAGAATTAACCCAAGAGCAACGACTTGATATTCAAAAAGCCGTGTTAATGATGGATAAAATTTATCACGCGTTTAATAAAGTAAACGCCATAAGCCCAGAAAAATTTATTCAAGGCGCTATGACTGAAACCAATATTAAAGGGGTAGGTTAATGCACTTTAGTGATGAAATGGAATGTTGGGAAAACTGTTACGGTGAACGCTTAACTATAGGCACTTATGTAAAATCCACTGATTACGGCGATAACATTGCAAGCCTTGATGCTGAATATGAATACATGGTTACTTCTTTAAAATTTAATGACAAAGAAGAAGTAATGATCGGGCTAAACGATGGTTCAATAGATTCCATAAAAACGGACAAAGACTATTTCAAAATAGCTGATTTACAACCGGCTTAACTACACCGCAAACCAATTAATTAACTTAAATTTTAAAGCTAAGGAATATTAGCCATGGCCAAATGCACCCAAAATTCACCAGAAACACTAGAAAACGCAGTGATTCAAACAATTATTAGCAACGTAAATACTGCTATTCGTTTTTTCGACTTTAAACCAAGTACAGCTATGCGTATTAGTCTTGAAGAAACCATTATTGAAAATCTTACTTTTGCTGAGTTGGTAGCAACTAAGTCTGAGGCAGGAAAAGAAGTTTTTGACACGCTGAAAAAAATGAATGATGACGTTATTGATCAGATTAAAGTTTTACCCATTCAGCCACCACTTAGCGAGCAATTTGTTAAGGACATGGAAGAATTATTAAACGAGGGGAAACTGTAATGCAAAACTCAACAGTAATACCTAGCCACATTGCACGTATGGCAAAAACCATTATTCGCCTTAATCGTTTGGAAGAACTTAAGTCATACGGATTTACTGAACAAAATAATGTTGTTCGCTATAAGCAAAAATTAAAGAAAAACCAATTAGCCCAAACACGCGCTAATGCTAAAAACTTAGATAACAACGCGAGAACATTTCGCCTGTTCGTTGACCGTTGTGTGGGGTTAGCGTAATGAATACAGTAAAAAAAGAATTTATAAACTTAATCCCTAGGCGCTGTTTTTTTAAAGATTTAATTACTATTGCAAGAATAAACGTTTTAGCTGCTGAAGAGTTACCAAACAGTCAATTACAAAAAACATTACAAGCAATGATTTTTAGCTTGATGGAAAACCCATTAAATAAATTAACGTTTAACGAAAGCACTCAAACATTTATTAAATCTATAGGATTAAGTACACCCAATAAGAATGCCTTAAAGTCAGCTTTAGAAGATTTAAACGCGATAAAAATTAGCTCTTTATGTCCTGATAGTAAAATTGAATTCAATTTTCATGATGTATATCTTTTAGCAACCATCAATAACTCAACATTATGTATTGAGTTAAAAAACCGATTAAGAAGATTACAAATAAGAATTAAAAGCCCAATCAAAAGGGCTTTACCTTAATGAAAGACCAACGCGTTAACCTTGCAGCATTAAACTTATCTAATGTTGCCGTGGGTATTATCAGCGCCATTGATGATATCCGCGATTTTAACTTTTTAGCACAAGGTTTAGCCCGTGTGCCATTTCCGTTGCAAGCGCGTTTAGCAAAACAATATATTGATCGCTATAACAAAAAACAGACCAAAGCAGGTTTTAAAGCAAATAAATGGTTTAGTAGAACTATCGCTAAACTTAAGCCGCGTTTTGGTGTGCTTTTTCGCATTAGCCAAGAAATGCCATTTCCTTGGCATATCCTCAACAATAAAGACAAAACAAAACATCATGGTACGGTTACCGCTAAATATTGCCTTGAAATTATATTAGGTATTAGTGACGACTTCATAGAAGAAACCGAAGAAGAAACCACACGTTTAGCTTATGAAAAAGTAGGACAATACTGCCAAACAATGGGTGTAACTATTCAATGGTGGGAATGTCGTCATAACGACCTAACAATAGAATACATGCAAATTGCTTTACTTAAAGCCAAGTGCGAAAAATGGTGGGCACGTAAATTAAAAACAGTACGTAAACGCTATTTAGAATTACTTGAAATTGCCACTGGGCAAGTGGGTAAAGACTTATTTAGATCAAACAAAAACCGTGAAATTAAACGAAAAGGTATTAGCCCTTACTCTTCAAAAAATGCGCAAGCTGAATTTATAGAGTCGCAAAAATCAGGACGTAAATACCTTGAAACGCTAGAACTAGAAAGCGACAAAGGTGACGTAATTGACTTAATTAATGCTGTTGACTCAGGTGTTGCCAACCCAGTTAATCGTCGTAATGAATTAATGTTACGCATTAGAGAAAGTGAAGAACTTGCAAAAGAAATGGGTTATGTCGGTATTTTCTACACCCTAACATGTCCAAGTAAATATCACCCCAATTCTGAAAAATGGAACGGCACAAGCCCAAAAGAAGCACAAGCCTACTTAGTAAAAACATGGAGTAGAGCGCGAGCCAAGTTAAACCGACTTGGTATAAATTACTTTGGTATTCGTGTTGCTGAGCCCCATGCCGACGGTTGCCCACATTGGCACATGATGTTGTTTATGCCGAGTAAAAAAGTGCAAACCGCTAACGCCATTATACGTAAGCACTTTATTTTAGAAGACCGAGAAGAATTAATAAAACGCTATGCCAACCGTGAAAGTTTATACAAAACCTATTTACAAAAGCGTAAAGCATGGGGCTATAAAAAATCACAAGGCATAAAAGCTAAAGCGCCTGAAAAATTTTATCGTACCTTTAGCCCTCGTTTTACTGCCATAACAATGGACCCAAACAAAGGTACAGCAGCAGGTTATATAGCCAAGTACATATCAAAAAATATTGATGGTTTTCAAGTAACTGATCATGAAGATGCAGAAACAAGTGAAAACATAGAGGTTAACCCCGTTTTAGCGTGGGCCAGTACTTGGGGTATTCGTCAATTTCAATTTCAAGGTAGCCCAAGCGTTACGGTTTACCGTGAATTACGTCGAGTTCGCAAACCTGTAGAGCAGTTTGAATTAGAACGAGTTAGGCAAGCAGCCGACACTAGCCAATGGAAAGAATTTGTAAAACTAATGGGCGGCATGTGCATTGGCCGTAATGCCAACTTTAAAACAGCCTATCAAGAAACACCTTACGGTAACGACTATGCAGAAGTTGTTAGCCGTGTGAAAGGTGTATTTACCAACGCTGACGACAAAGCACAAGCACACAGAATGTTAATAGGAGAATACAGTGTAGATGTTAGCGCTTCACTTCTTACACGCGATACAGAATGGACTAAGCAGCTTAAGGGCACAGCAGAATTAAATAGAGCCGAGGGCTTGGGTTTTGTTGGCGAAGCCAACCAGTCTTGGACTAGTGGAAATAACTGTACGCCTTGTAATACAACCACTAGCGCGGAGTCTAAGCTCAGCCAATTAGGTTTAACTGAAAAAGAAGTTAACGAACTTAAAAAAGGTAAACGCCTGTTAATAAACGGGCTCATTTATCAGCTTTCGGGTAACCAATTACTTACTTTTGATGCAAGTGATCGTATTGATAAGCAGAAAAAGGGAGAAATTGAACATTTTGCCTATAGCTTTGCCAGAAAAGACGGCCACAAATTACCAGACAAAAATCATTATGTGCTTGCCCGTGAATTGGTGACCTTAGCGTTTAACCATGCACTGAACCATAAGCGCGTTATGCCAAACGGTAGTGACTGGGCGTATGCCCAAAGTATTGCAGACGGTGAAATTGAACAAGATTGGTGGGATTGATAGGGGGAGTTATGCAAAACAAAGGTTTGATCATTAAAAAAGAATGGCTAGATAAAATTTTCAATAACGGTAAGAACTGGGAAATGCGTTCTACCAGAACCAACGTTCGTGGAATTATTAAGTTAATAGAATCGGGTAGTGGGGAAATTGTGGGTGAATGCATGTTAGGCGGTTGTCATGAAGTAACCGAAGACATAGCACAACATACTTTGGAACATCATCAAGTTGAAGATTTGTCACTTTTAAAAAAATGGCGTTGGGCTTGGCGTATTTGCAATGTTAAAAAATATCAAAAACCAGTGCCATACAAGCACCCACAAGGTGCAGTTATTTGGGTGAACTTATCAAAGGATAATAAAAATGCAGCTTAATAAATTCACGAGAACTTTACGCAATAAATTTGATTATAGACCTTGGCACCTTTGGCCAGATGTAGTGGCCATTGCTACAAATTTACTTTACGGCAATGACGAACGTGAAATATTACTTAATCGTTTAGCTGGTCCATATTATTTTTAAAAAGGGGAAGGGAAAATGATTTCAGGTATTAATAAAAACGGATTGTTACCAGGTGAATTGATTGTTGATAATTATTGCGGTGGTGGTGGCGCAAGCACTGGCCTTGAAATGTTTTTGAAACGTGATGTAGATATTGCCATTAATCACAATGAAGAAGCGATCGATATGCACAAGGTTAATCACCCAAATACTAAGCATTATAGTGAATCGGTTTGGAGTGTAAACCCTATTGCAGCATGCATGGGTTTCCCTGTTGGTATAGCTTGGTTTTCACCTGATTGTACGCATTTCTCTATTGCTAAAGGTGGAATGCCTGTAAGTCAAAATATTAGAGGGCTTGCTTGGTTAACTGTTAAATGGTGTGCGTTAGTGCCCGTTAGAACTTTTCACCTTGAAAATGTTGAAGAGTTCAAAACGTGGGGGCCAGTTAAAGATGGTAAACCAATTAAAGAACGTAAAAGCGAATATTTTAACGGTTTTATTAAGGCATTAACTACGGGATTAGAAAAAGAAAGTCCCGTTTATAAAGATATTTATCAGGCTTTATTTAAATTTAACTATGACATCAACTATAAGCTTTCATTGTACAAAAAAATAAAGGCCGGCTTAGGTTATGACTTAGAGCATAAAATATTAAAAGCTTGTGATTATGGTGTGCCAACTATAAGAAAGCGTTTCTTTATGACGGCTAGAAATGATAGACAACCAATCGTATGGCCGAAAGTTACACACGGTGATAAAAATAGTAATTTATTACCCTATAAAACGGTTGCTGATCATGTAATTGATTGGTCATTACCTGCCAAATCTATATTTAATAGAAAACGCCCTTTAGCTGAAAAAACCATGCAAAGAATAGCAAAGGGTATTCAGCGTTTTGTTATTGATAACCCAGAACCTTACATAGTTAAAGGTGAAATTGTTCCTTTTATTACTGAATGTGCCAATGGTAGCCGTCAACGTAATATGGCAATTGATGAGCCATTACGCACAATTTGCGCAAAGGTGAAAGGTGGTCATTTTGCATTGGTTACTAGTTATATTGTAAAAATGCGCGGTACTAATTTAGGCCATAAAATTGATGAGCCATTACATACAATTTCAGCCGGAGGTAATCACTTTGGCGAAGTAAAAGCATTTTTGATTAAGTATTACGGCAAGGTTGGTGGTCAATCAATGACAGAGCCTCTTCACACAGTTAGAGCAAATGATTGTTTCGGTTTAGTACTAATCAAGGGGGAGAAATATAAAATTGTTGATATTGCCTTGAGAATGTTAGCACCGCATGAATTGTATGCCGCCCATGATTTTCCAACTGATTATAAAATTAGCCATAACAGTGAAGGAAAGAAAAACACCATTAAAAACCAAGTGGCTAGGGTTGGTAATTCTGTACCACCAACAATGGCCGGATTAATCGCCCATGCAAACTTATACCAAGCAACAGAACGCAGCATTGCTGCTTAAAAAACATATTCATTAACCTTAAGAGTAAAACAACCATGAACAATCAAAATTACAACCAAAACCAAAACCAAAACCAAAACCAAGGCACACAAGTAATAGACAAAGGCCGTATTGTTGCCGCTGTTGAAAAATATCCCGTTAAAGAAAATGGCCAACTGGTAATGATACCGGGAACCCAAACACCAAAAACTAGAAATAAATGGATGGCTATTGGTGAGGCAACCAAGTTTAGGCACAGTGACGGCAGTATTTCAGAGTCTCGTAAAATTTACTTACAGCCTGTAGCCGTAATGAATAATTTTTATGAAGAAAATACCTTTTGGGATAGTGACAATCAACAGCAACAGCCAGCACCACAACAGGGCAGTTATCAGCAACAAGCACCGCAACAACAAGGCGGTTTTCAGCAACAAGCGCCAATGCAACAGCAACAACGTTAAAAAATAATGCTGCTGGAATTAATTGCGGCAGCATAACTTAGTTTAGGGGCACACTATGTCAAATATCAATAAAACATACAGCTTATTACTTTGTGATCAACAAAAATTCTTAGCAGTAAGAAACAAAATAATAAAAGTAGAAGCACTAAACCATGAAACGGCCATTGGATTTTTTATTGATGAATATGAAGAAAAAATAATTAATCAAAAAATAATGACCTTTTGTTATGAAGATGCAGCAAAACAAGGTGGTTACGAATTTGGCATGTGCGAGCAAGCATAAATATTTATAAGGTAATAACAATGAAAGTTTTACTACACGGGATGGAAACCAAAGAGCAAATAAATAAAGTGCTTGCTGCTACACGTATAAGTAGTGAACGTAAAATAGGTGCACTGCATGATTATTTTGTTAAAGGCTACCATTTAAGTGGTGCGGCAGAGCTTAACGATTTAGACCCAGATAAATTTGGCGTAGTGGTTAAAAGAATTCATCAAGCAGCCGTAGAGTTAGCTAATAAAGGTAAGTTATAAACTAGGGGGTATTGCTACCCCCTAGTTTATAATAGTGTTAACAATTTTTTATTGAAGTAACTCTAACTGTTGTTCACGTGGTAATTGTTTTAAGTAATGGGCGGCTATTTGGGCAGTGGTTGCCATAGGTGGGTTTAAGTAATGGCTAAATCCAACTATAGCGACAAATGAAGCGCCACAATCTTTTATATTAGTGCAGCTAGAATACCAATGAGTAACTTGTAAGCTTTGTTTTTCTGTTGAAAGAACAATAGCCTTACTGCCACAATTTGGACAATTAACCCGTGCCATAATCTCACCCATAATCATATAAATGTACTGGTATTATATACAGTTACTTGCAAGTGATAAATACTTAATCTTCTGGTTCGGCTTTAAGGTCAAACGTAAGTTTTAAACTACCGCGAATTTCAGGGTCTTGCGCTACGCCATTAATAAATTGTTTGATCATAGGCTTTGTTTCATTTTTAAAATAAACTTTATCCGTTTTTTCAGGGTCACCAAGGCCAGCGGTATTCATGGGAATAATGCCCGACAAGCCCGGTGGAAACCTATGTGCATTTAATACATCTTGTGCCGACACACTTTTAATATTGGCAAACTCGTCTTTGCTTTCAAAGTTACCAACGGGAATAATTTGCAAGCCTTTTTCTTGCCCGTTGGGAATATTCACAAACAACGATTTAAAATTACCTACGCCTTTAGAGTCTTGAATTTTTTCTTTTATATCGTCTTCAACGTCAGGGTCTAAATTAGGATCGGTTGAATACAAAATAAACCCCATATGGGCACCGTTAATAAAATATTTACGTCTGAATAAGGTGGCATCTTCATTTAATAACGCGGCTTGCATAGCGCCTAAATAATCAGGGCAACCATATACTTGTTGAATAGGGTCGTATTGTTTAACCCATACTATATCGCTTGCTTTATAACGTTTTACTTGGTTATTACGTTCAAGTACTACCGCACCACCGTCAGCCGCTACACGCGTTCTATAACTGGGTAGCGGAAAAAGCCTAAGCACATGCTTAAAACCATTACGTATTTTTAGTAAGGCAACATCACCAAATTGTACAAAATTTAAAAAGGCCGCTTCAACTTGCTCACTTGTCATGCCGCCATTGACATAACGCGCTGCTGCCATTTTAGCGCGGCTGTATACAATACCGCCATGTTGGGCATTTCTTCGGGTTAAGCCTGCGAGTAAATCGCGATCTACTGGTGGCTCCCAAAAGTCATGTTCGTCATTAAAAAATAACGAGTCGTAATCAGTTAACCACATGTTAGGCATTACCGTTTCAGGCATACTAAACACTACTGGAGAATTTGGTTTTTTGTCAGTTGGTTGTTCGTCTTTATCAGTGTTTAGTTTTGCAGTATCCATGAAGAGTTTCTCTTATGTGCGTGGTTTAAAGGTTCGTTAATAACGGCATGGCTAATGGCAAAAAACACATCGGCATGGCCTGTTAGTTGGTCGCGGCTTGCCTTAAAAGTAATAGCACCGCCTGTGTCAGTTGTGGTTCGCCTTATTGCTAAGCAGCTCATGGCTATATCTTTGTTGCTTGCATCCCACTCAATGCGGTTACCTTCAATAACATCAATCATTTTTAGTACTAAACGGGTTTTACTACTAACACTATAATGAATGGCCGTGGCTTCGCGTGGGTATAATGTACTAATAGAGTCAAACACCCCCGCGCCAATGCCTGTGGTATCAACCCCAATATAAGTAACTCTATACTTTGCATAAATTTTTTGTATTTCACTTACATGGTGCGAAAAGTTCAAGCCGCGCCAATAGTGTTTTTCAAGTACTCTAAATTTTTCACCTTTCTTTTCACCTGGTGCAATCACAACTAGCGTTGCATTGTCGCGGGTTCGTGAAGGGTCGTAACCTAGCCATACTTCGCGGTTGCCAAATGGCTGAGCATTATTAGGCTTATAGTCTTGCCAACGCTTTGCATCAACCATGCATTTTTCAAGGTCGCTAAATTTAAATACACCGTCTGCATCGTCAATAAAAATGCACATAAACAGGTTATTAAATTCATCGGTGTTGTACTCGTCGCGTAGTTCGTCAATGTCAAATAAATCACAACCACCGCGCTGTGCATCTAATAGGGTTACTATAAATCGCCATTGTTTGTCAGGGCATAACCGTCCGTTATCGCGCATTTCATCAAACGAGGGAAACTCTATTTCTTCACGGGTAGCGTTGCCATTTTTCCAGTGATCACCTGTCCAAAATGTATAGGCGGGGTGCGCTTTTGTTGATGGGGTTGAAAAATACGTTTTACGCCAATGTTTATGAGCAGCCATGGCCGAAGCCACTTTATTTAACTGATCAAACTTACCTATCCAAAAGTATTCATCTATATACACATGGCCGTGATAACTTTGCGCTGTTTTACCATTAGTACTTAAAAAGCGTAATTCGGCAGCGCCATGGGCCGTATTTAAAACAATAGGGTTGCCCGTTAATTCAATTTCAAAAAACTGGTGTGCAATTGCAACAATGTAAGTTCTGAAAACTTCAGCTTGAGAACGTGAAGCCGACAAAAATATTTGAGGGTCACCTGTTAGTACGGCTTGTTCAAATGCTTCACCTGAAAAATAGTAAGTAGCACCCACTTGCCGACTTTTTAAAATATTACGTATACGTTGATGCAAGTTTTCGTGCATCGTTTTTTGGTACTCAAATAACGAGTCATACCAGGTTGCAAAATCTTCTTGTGTTAAATGGCTAACATCGTTTTTCTTTCTACGGCCTTTGGGTTTATCACTACTGTTGTTGCTGGCATTATTACCCGTACTTTTATTAGTGCTATTCTTTTTACCAACTTTATTGGGTGTGCTGGTATTATCCCCATTGGCTTCTTTTCTGGCTAAATCTGCCCGTTGCTTTTTAAGTTTGACATGCTTTTCAATAAGCATATCAAGCTCTTTTATTTGCATACCGCTTTTTTCGTTAATATCGGTTAACATAACAATTCGACGAGCAATAGACTCGTCTACATCTTCTTCGCGTAGCAAGTCACGCCAATTAAGCTTGTCAGCCCAATAATAAATAATACGGTTATTGGGCAAGCCCAATTCATTACGTATTTCATCAGGGGTGTGGTGCCGCAAATATAAACGCTTTGCTGCTTCTCTTATTTCGGGTGAATACGCCAAGTGAAAAACTACTCGTAAATGATAACTGCCGACAGTGTATTCATTTATAAATCACTTATAACCGCATAAAACCCCTAGCTTTTCCTAAAAAACAATTATAGGAATACACCAAAAGCAAACCAGTTTAAGCACTGCTATTTAATGGCTATTCTTCACACCTAAATAGCGTTTAATAACTTTGTGAATTGATATATGCCGGGTAAAAATACTGCACAAACAGGTTGGGTAATTGCTGCTACAGAAGGTGGCACGGTTGACGGTCGTACCATTACCAAACAATGGATCGAAGACATGGCAGAAACGTATTCACCAGAAGAATACACCGCTGTGATTTGGCCTGAACATTTCCGTTCTTCTTGGGGCCCGTATAACGGTAAAAACTGGGGCACAGTTGACGACGTAAAAGCCGCTAAAAAGGGCGGTAAATTACGTTTATTCGTAAAGTTAACTGCTAATAGTTATTTACTTGATGCAAACAAAGACGGCCAAAAGCTGTTTATGTCTATTGAACCAAATACCGATTTTACAGGTAATGGCAAATGCTACTTGCAAGGGTTAGCGGTAACCGACAGCCCAGCATCAACAGGCACAACGCGCCTTAAATTCTCAATGGGTGAAAGTGAGATAGAACACGACTACAGCACGTTAGAAGTGCTGCAACACAGTGACTTCATTTTTACCCACCCCAATAAAACCCAAAGTAAAAACAATGAAGCCGAGGCCAAAAGCCTGATTAATCAGTTGTTTAATTTATTTTCTAACCCTTCAATACAGCAGGCAACGGAAGCATCCGACACAGCCGAGGACGAACCAATGACAGAAGAACAATACAACGCCTTAATGGGTAAATTCGACGGTATAACAAGCCAAGTATCTAGCCTTGAAGAAAAGTTTAATAGCTTAGAAAGCAAAGTTGAAAAATTCACAGCCGAAGATGATGACGGTGGTGACGATTGCAACGAAGAAGGTGAAGAAACAAACAGCGTAACCAATGAACAGTTTAGCCAATTAAATGACACCATTACTGGCTTAACTGAAAAATTTACAGGCATTGAAACAAAATTTAATGCTTTAAGCCAAGAAGATGAAAACCAAGAACCTGATCCAGCAGGCCAAGGCGAAAGCGTTTCACTCGTTTAGAGCCGCGTAAGTTTACGCGTAAAAATTAAGCTTCGTGTTTATTAACGCGACCAATTTAAAAGATTAAAAAATTAAGTGAGCAAACCATGCAACTAAATACCCAAGCGAGTACGTTCTTACAAGAATTCGCCTTGCAATTATCAAAAGCATACGGCGTTGAAACCGTTAATAAACAATTCAACATTACTGGCCCGCAAGAAACAAAGCTAAAAGCCGCGTTATTAGAGTCTGTTGAATTTTTAAGCCTAATTACCACCATGGAAGTTGACCAAATTAAAGGCCAAGTGGTTAAAGTGGGTAACTACAGTATTGCAACTGGTCGTAAAGGTGGTGCGCGATTTGTTACTGGGCAAGATGTTGACGGCCATAATTACGAGCTAACCGAAACTGATTCATGTTCTGTATTAACGTGGGCGTTGTTGTCAGTTTGGGGTAATGCAGGTAATCAAAACCAATTTATGCAATTAATGAATCAAAACGCCACTAAACGTTTTGCACTTGATATGTTGCGTGTTGGCTTTAACGGTACATCGGCAGCTGCCGATACTGACCCAGTGGCAAATCCATTGGGTGAAGATGTTAACAAAGGTTGGCATAAAATTGTTTCTGAAAAAGCACCGGGTCAAATTGTAACAGCAGACATGTATTTTGACCCAGACGGTAGTGGTGATTATGCAACGCTAGACGCTATTGCTACTGAGTTAAAAAACACCCTTATTCACCCTGCATTACGAAGCGATCCGCGTTTAGTTGTATTAGTGGGCAGTGACTTAACCGCTACCGCCCAAACAAGCATGATGAACAAAGCCAATACGCCTAGTGAAAAAGTTGCGGCTCAAAAAATGGATAAACAAATTGGCGGTATGACAGCTTATACGCCACCGTTTTTCCCCGGTAGACGTATTGTTGTAACGTTCCTTTCTAACTTACATATTTATACGCAAAAAGGTACTAAACAACGTAAATCAGAAAACGTTGAAGACCGTAAGCAGTATGAAGATAAATATTGGCGCAACGAAGGTTATGCAGTAGAAGAATTTGAAGCCTATGCAGCGGTTGACGAAACAGCCATGAATATTGGTAAACGACCTTAAATTCAAAGTTTTAAGCTAGTAATCCCCTTGGCCTTTAACATAGTTACTGTGCCAAGGTTTTCAAATTCATTTTAATGTAAACAAGTTAGTTAGTAGGGCAATGCCATGAGTGTTATCACCAGTTTTAAAAACCGTCAAGACAAAAATAAAGCGCAAGCTATTAAGCAAATTAAAACCGAAAATGTGCAACAAAATACCGCATTAGCATTACTTGCCAAATTATTAAATGTTGACGAAGAAAATGCCATTAGCACGGCCACTAAATACGTTGAAAACAATATCAATTATTTTTCGTCGGATATTCCTGATAATAAACCAGACAACGATATTGAAGAACACGAAGCGGTAAAAGAAGAACTAGCAGCCGACATTGAAAACAGTGTTGATGCCGTACAAAGTGCCGCCAGTGATGTTGAAAACAGTGCTGGAAATGTTAACAGCGCAGCAAGCAAAGTTGAAAGCTCAGCAGATGATTTAGCCTATGCCGCTGATGATATTACCGCTGCAACTGATGAGCTTAAAGAGGCAACAGCCGAGATAAAAAAGCCATCGGCGGCGCCAAAATCCTCCAATTCAAAGAATCAACCCAAGCAAAAAAACAGCACGAAAAAGTAATACTAACGGGTGATGCACAATATGCACCCAGCTTACATTTACAATTAATAGAGCTTGAAGACGACTTAAAACGCCTAAAAGGCTTTGCCCGTAGAGCCGACAAAATAGCACATAAACGTGATGTTTTATTACCTAAGTGGCTACCCATTGTAAGTGATCATTTATTAACGTTTGAAAAAGGAAATGACAATGCGCCTAACAAGTTTACTGAAAATCCTATTTTTGCTTACTGCACTGTTTGGTTGTTTGATGTTAACAATCTCAGTTTGGGTATCGAGTACGCATTCAAAGCCATCGACTACGGTCAGCCCATGGCAAACAACATTAAACGACAGTGGCCCGGCTTTATTGCCGACACTGTATACGACTGGGCATATACCGAAGCTGAACACGGACGAAGCATTGACCCGTATTTCAGCCAAGTATTCAAGCGCGTTATTAACGAATGGAAATTGCCTGAACAAGTTACCGCAAAGTTCTACAAATTTGCAGGGCTTGCATTACTGCGAAGAAGTAATGGTGATGTTTCCCCCTCACATGTTGGCGATCTCAAAAGGTTACGTGAGGCCGATGCATTTTTAGTAAAAGCCGCAGAGCTGCATAAACATGCACAAGTGAAAACGGTAAGAAACAGAATAGCAATGCGCATTAGAGCAATTGAAGAATTAAACGCCCAATAGCGCAAAGCAAGTAAAAGCTCCAACCCCTCCAGTGCTTTAGCTGAGTGTTTAACAAGCGATTGTTAATAACCACTATGAAGCTAATTGCACTGAACCTTTTTATTTAAAGTTGAGCAAACGGTATGACATTTGGTTTTGAAACAGAGAAACAAGCAAATATTGGTGTTGATACAACTAGCGGTTGGCCTGTTTTATCTACTGCAGAATTCAGACAGCACCGCCGTATACCAGAATTTTACGAAGAAACTGTATTAGCTGACTCACTTAACCGCAGCGTTGCTGAAATACAGTCTCAAATTAACAAGTTTATTATGAAAGGTTACACGGACGTTCCTTTCACCCTAACAAATAGTGTTCCTGAATTTAGTGAACCACAAATAAGTATTTACCGTGGTGCAGTATATGCCCGTTCACATGCTGACTTAATGGAATATTTTGCAACGGTTGACCAAAAAGAAGCGGGTAACAATGTTGCCAAAGATGATGACCAGCAAAATAAAATATTAGCACAATCTAACCGTTCAGTGCGTTTACTGCTTGGCCTTGGCCGTGCGGGAGTGCAATCACTATGACTACTTGTACTAATAAAACAAAATTACAGCAATTAACAGAATTTTTACTCAGTAGCTTAACGCCCATTGTTAAAAAAAACGACATTGACGCTTGGCAAGAACGGGGCACGTTATTACTAAGTGGCGAAGACACAGGTAAAAACAGTTATCAAATAGCAAAGTGGAAATACACCGCAGTAATAGCAATAGAAAACTTTGCCCATCGTGAAGTTAATCCATATAACGTGCTAGCCATGGTGGCAGCATATTTAATTGACAACGATGAAGAACGCGACACTTACAACTTAGATGATCCTGAAATTGACGTAGACATTATAAGCCGTGATAACGCCACGGTAATTATTGAAGTAATGCTTATTGACAATATTGAGCTAATACCAGACCCCAAAGGCCCCATTTTATTTAATGGTGAAAGATATTACGTTTCAGCTGTTGATTTTGATATTGCTGACATTGTTGACGTAGCCATAAAACGTAAATAAGAGAAAAGCATGAGTTTGGTAATAAAACCTAATAAAACGCAAGCCTTAAACCTTAAGCAGCAATTGCAATTATTAGCATTACCTCGCAATAAGCGCATAAGAATTTTAAAAACATTAGGCCGTTATGAAAAAGCTCAGGCGCGAAAAAGAATAAGAGAACAGCACACAGTTAAAGGGCAAAAATTTGCAGCAAGGGCAGACGGTAGAAAATCAAAAATGCTCAAAAAAATGGCTAGAACATTAGAGCCTTACGTAAAAAATAGTAACCGTTTAGAGCTTAAGCATAAAAATAAATTAACAGGGCGAATAGCTGCATTGCAACAAAGTGGCGGCAAAGAACGCATGAGCGCTACACGTATGGAACGCATTCATGGAAAAGTTGACAGTAAATCACCTTGTAGTCGTAGCCAAGCAAAAGCATTAAGCGCAGCAGGTTATAAAGTAAAACGGGCTAAAGGTAAGGGCTACAGGCGTGCAAGTATTCGTGAAATAACAAGCAGCTTAACCCAAGGAAAAGCGGGGTTAATTTTACGAGCATTACGCAACAAACAAAGCAAAAGTAGTTGGCAAATACCCGTTAAAGCAAGGCCGTTTTTGGGAGATACGCCAATAGCAGTACAGCAACAATTAGCAAAAATTTTAGCGCAAATAAATAGCAAATAAGAGGATAAAGCAATGTCATTAGGTACAGTGCAAGTAAACAATTTAAATTTAGGGCAAGGTGACATTGCCGCTGTTGAACGTCATTTTTTATTTATTGGCAAAGCAGGGCATGTTGATGAAGAGAGCCAATTATTCAGCGTAGGTGCGCAAACAGATTTAACCAAAGATTTTGCAAATAGCAAGTTACGTGATCAGCTTATTGCCGCACAGCTTAACGCAGGACAAAACTGGACAGCAGCAGTTTATCCCCTAGCCGACGGTGAAACAATTATCACCGCCATTGACCGTGCTAATGAAGTACAGTCGTTTGAAACGGTTGTGATATGTGACGAACAGACCACCGCGCCAGAATTAACCGCTATTCATGATAAGTTATTTTCACTACAAGCAAGTTTAGGCCGTTTTGTGTCGGCATTAGTAGCAGTACCAGGTATTGATGAAGCAACACAAACATGGCAACAATTTGAAGCCGCAAGCGCAGCATTACAAAATGGTATTGCCGCACATTTAACCGTATTAGTACCGCAGCTGCATGGTAATAACATTGGTGTTCTTGCTGGGCGATTATGCAGCCGAAGCGTAAGTATTGCTGACAGCCCAATGCGCGTAGCAACAGGTGCCGTGTTAGGGCTTGGTGATGCTCCAATAGATTCTGATGATGAACCATTATCACTTGCAACACTTAATACATTATCAACAGCCCGTTTTAGTGTGCCGCAATGGTATAGCGATTTTGACGGTATTTACTGGGGTGATGCACAAACATTAGATGCAGACGGCGGTGATTATCAATACCTTGAACATTTACGTTCAGTACATAAAGCGAGTAGAAAAGTACGTGTTTTAGCTATTCGTCGTGTGGGCAATAGAGCTTTAAATTCAACACCTAACAGTATTGAATTAAATAAAAGTTACTTCATGAAACCACTGCGTGAAATGAGTAAAAGCACAACTATTTTAGACACACCATTCCCCGGTGAAATTAAGCCTCCAATAGAAGGTGATATTCAAATTCAGTGGACAAGCAACAAAAGCGTGGTGATTTATTTAGTGGTGCGACCGTACAACACACCAAAAGAAATAACCGTTAATATTTTATTAGATTTAAATAACGAAGGAGCATAAGTCATGCGTTTATCAGGAATGAATTTTAACGTTAACGTGGGCGACATTATGGTTCATGTTGATACTTTTACACTTAATATTACCGATAACAGTGCCGTAAGCCAAACCAGTGGCGTGCCAGATGGTTATGTTGATGGTGATGTTTCAGCCAGTGGGGAAATGTCAGTTAATGCCAGTAATTTTAACTTAATCTCACAAGCGGCAAAAAGTGCAGGCTCATGGCGTGCTTTAGAACCATTCGACATTTTAGCTTATGCAAAAACAGCAAAAGACGAAATGAAAGTTGAAGCCTTTGGTTGCCGTATTAAATTAAGCGACATTTTAGACATTGATAAAAAAGGCGGTAGCGCTTCAATGTTCAAATTACCATTTGATGTAACCGACCCTGATTTTGTCAATATCAACGGTGTGCCGTACTTGCGCCCTGATGAAATTGAAAACATTCAGCAGTAATTAATTTAGTCGTTAAAAATGAGTAGTGATCATGAGCAATATCAATTTTGGTTTTATTAGTGAATTAGAAGGTGGTGCAACATGTACAGGTTATGTGCCTGATGCGTTGCACTCAAAATCAGGCGTTACCATTGCTACCGGCTTTGATATTGGTCAGCGTTCGCGTAATGATTTACGAATGCTATTACCCTATCTCTTATACACATCTGACGCTGCCGACGAAGAGGATAGTG
>OJGT01000080.1_pt1 | contig 21209 bp, 19 predicted proteins | sample 1595031 | NCBI WGS metagenome assembly OJGT01 (sample SAMN05416857, study PRJEB24817) | seawater metagenome | isolation source: Sea water | place: Canada:Atlantic | collected 2013-11 | reverse complement strand
TATCCTCTTCGTCGGCAGCGTCAGATGTGTATAAGAGACAGCGCTCTGGCGGCTTCAATGGCTGCATTTAGGGCAAGTAAGTTAGTTTGAGAAGAAATTCCATCAATTACATCGGTAATACTTTGAATTTCAGAAGCCTTTTGTTCAAGTAGTTTTATTTTGTCTGCAGCACTATTAACAGATTCATTTAGTTGATTAACGATGGTTATATTGTCTGTTAATTGACTTGAACTTGCATTACACGCGCTCATTGCTTGATTTGCTTGTTCTGAGGCTAAGCCTGCATTGTCATTTATGTGTTTGCTATTTACAGACATTTGCTCTGCTGCGGTTGCTAGACGGTCAACATCAACGCTAGAGCTTTCTATCGCGGTACTAAGTTGGGTTAGAAAAAAACTGATCTCAGCTGAGTTTATTGCAAGATTACTGGCTTTATCGCCAATGGCTTCACCAATTTTTGTAAATTGATTAGCCGGAGTTTTAATCGATTGTTTTTCTTGTTTGCCATCTGAGCTGATAGTGGGGCGTTTTACAATGAGGAAAATTAAGATAAAGCTTAATATAGCAAGCCCAAAAGCAGCATATAAAGAAGAACTAAAAAGACTCGGGCTATAGTAATGAAACAGCGCAATAAGTATCGAACTAATGAGAGCATAGAATATTATTGGAGTTGTTTGGTTCTTCATTTAATTTACCTTTTCGCCCAAAGTAGTTAACTTACTGACATTAATATATAAAAAGAGCTATTAGCTGACTGTATAGATTAATTAGGATGACATGTTCATTCTTATTTATATCTCATCAATTAGGATGACGTTTATTATTATTCATATTTCATCAGTAATAATGATGAAAATTATCACCTTTTCAGCTAAATAAACTCAATCAAACCAATAATGTACAGTATGGAATATTTGCTAAGTATAGACCATAGTGACTTAATAGCTAAGGTCACTACATAGTGTCAGCTTTGCGTTACATATAGCGTAAGTTATAAAATAATATCTTTAAGTAAAACTTTGTCTTTTTTGTTTTTACTTGCCATTTGAGCGAGCAATAATTCTGCGGTAGCTATTGCATCATTGAGGGCATCATGACCGTGATGATCCGGTAACTTATATTTATTTCTTAAACTAGATAAGCGTAGCTCGGAGGGGTCATAAGCAACATCACGTTTGTCTAACTGTCGTTTGGCAATAACTAACGTATCGATAATAGGGAATTCAGGTGCAAAACCATATAATTCAAGACAAGCTTGTTGTAAAAACTGGCGTTCAATTCGAGCAAAATGAACCAGCATCACTTTACCTGCTAGTGCTTCTAATAACTTTTCCACTACAACATTTAACGGCTGGCCTTGCTCTTTTTGATCATCAGTAATTTGGTGGATTATGACGTTACTTTCTTCAAGCTGTGTTTTAGTCTTTATTATTTGATGATAACTGGTATTAAGTTTTATTTGAGTTTGGTCTAGTAATACAAAGCCAACACTAAGTAATTTGTCAGCTTTGGAATCAAGGCCTGTGGTTTCAAAATCTACAGCAAGAATTGGCAACTTGTCCATAGGCGTATCAAGTGAAGGAAAAGGTACGGATAAAAAATCATGTAAAGGACCACTAGGTACTTTTTTTAATAATTTCTTACGCTTGGTTTCATAACCTGAAATCCAATGCATTAATTTATTGATAGCCATTAAAAGCTCGCTTGTCTAGAGTCTTGTAAAGTTTTAATAACCTTAAAAGCATCCTTCAAATGTTCACGTTCTAATTTTGATAATTCTTTTGGTGAAAGATGGTTATCAGCTTCAAGTCCCTGCATCAATCTATTGGCTTGATGTTTTACGCGTAAAATACCTAAAAATTCATAAGCGTCTATTAAGTTTTCTGCTGAAGATTTTGTAATGGCGGCGCTGCCAGCAGCTTGTTTGATACGCTCTATGGTATTAACTGCGCTAATTCCCTGAGAAAGCGCATAAATGCGAGCGAGATCAACAATAGGTGCAATGCCATTATGCTTAAGATCTAACGTGTCTTTGTGTTTACCTTTTTGTTCTAAAACGAAATCTCGGAAAAAGCCAAGCGGTGGACGTAAACCTAGTGCATTCTTCGATAAATGAGCGATAAATAAACTACTTTTTGTGGTTTTTTGTAATAAGTTTTTACGAACAGAATCAAGCAAGCTTGCATCACCACAAATGGTTTCTAAATCAAAAAATACGCTTGAGTTTAATAATGCTTTTGGGGTTGGTGTATCAACCCAACCATCAAAATATTTCTGCCAAACTTTTTGGGGTTGACGCCATTTAGGATTCGTTGCCATGATGTCGCCAGGACAATAAATAAATCCACAGCTCGCTAAACCATCACATACAAAATTTGCAAGATTTTCAAACCAAGCGTCATCGTATGGTTTCATTGAATCGCAAATGATGATGCCGTTATCTTGATCTGAGTGAGCCAATTGTTCTTGTCGTGCTTGTGAACCTGCTGCAAGCCATGCATATGGCACAGGTGCTTGACCAAAGAGTTCTTCTGCCATTTCAATTAAGCGCTTGGTAAATGCCATAGTAATAGCACTGACGCTTTTACCTACATGGTCTGCACTGGCGCCTAATTTAGCTAAGCGAATCTGTAATTGTGGTAGTAATGCACTTATTCCTTTTAGTTCATCAACCGTTTTTGCTTTATGAATAATGCTAGAAAAATTAATGGCATTATGTCCTTCATTATTCATTAAATCTGTAACCGTCACCATACCAACCACTTCCCCCTGCTTTGTTACAGGTAAATGATGTATACGCTTGGCAGTCATTGTCATTAATGCATCATAGGCATTATTTTTTATATCTATAGTTGTCATGTTTTGCGTCATTATTTCGCCAATACAAGTTGTGATTGGCAAACCTTCGGCAACACAGCGACGACGAATATCTTTATCGGTGATAATGCCAATAGATTTGGTTTTGTCGAGTACGACTAAGCATGAGTAGCCTTTTTCAGTCATTTCTATTGCTGCTTGCTGGATACTTTGGCTAGCGTCAATGCCGGCAACAGGGGAATGATAAAAATCGCTTACGGAAGTATTCATTAATGAAGAGGAAACAATTGCTTCTTCATTAACTTTAGACATTTTGTTCTTGAGTCGCTGGGCTGAGTTATAGCTGAAATAATCACTAATACTCGGATATTGTTCACCTAACTCACGAATCACTTCGCAATCTAGACTATACACCAAGCAATCTTCGTCTGTTGTTATTTGTCGAGGGGCTCTTTCTTGAATGTCGTTAGGTAAATGTAGACTCTGTTTGCAAAATTCGGTACATAAATCACCTTCCCCTAAGCGAGAAATAAGTTCGTTCTCGTCGCTCATACAACTGAGAGCACCTTTGCGCACAATGTATAAACGAGGATCACTGATACCCTCGGGAGGCAAAGCTTCATTTTTACGAACGTAGTTAATTGTTAACTCTCGTATGAGCCTTGCGAGTGCTGGTTTAGGTAAACTGTCGAAGGGAGGAATAGCCTGTATAAAGCTCGAAATTTCAGAGAGTTCAATATCCATTATTTGTGTCAGCCTGCATTTAGGAGATCATGTAGGTTAGCATCTTTAGCCTTGAGGCAAAGTTAATCCTACGCTTAATACCCTTGGTATTAGTAGGTAATTTAGAGTGCTATCTCTTTTCAGTCAACCGCTGAAATAGCAATGTAGACTAAAGTTGCACTTGAAATGGTATCATCGCTACAAAGCCTATTAAAACAGGCTGTTTACTGTAGAGGGCAAGCATAAAAATGTAACATAGTCAGTGATCTAGACTAAAGTGGAATACCCGCGAAAAAAAAAGATTGATAAATTGACGACAGATTAAGTTGAATATGGATTTTTGTCTCTCTCTTGTTTGTATCCAAGGTCTTGACAGTAATCTATATCCACACTTTCTCTTAGAATTATTACATTAAGTGCTTTTCATTAATATTGGCGTAACAATAATATTAAAACGCTAATTACGTAATAAAAATTACAACAACGTCGTTAGGAGACTATTGTGGAAAATAAAGAAACCTATTGGTCGGAGAATCTTCGTATCATCTTTATCTGTCTTGCAATCTGGTTTGTAGTTTCATTTGGTTTTGGTTTACTACTTGTAGAGCCGCTAAATGCAATTCGTCTAGGTGGGTACAAACTTGGTTTTTGGTTTGCACAGCAAGGTTCTATTTATGCATTTCTTGCCTTAGTATTTTGGTATAGCGCCAAAATGAATACGCTTGATAAAAAATATGATGTGGGGAGCTAAGAATGGATGAGTTAAAACTATATACATATATTGCTGTATTTGGCACATTTGCCTTATATTTCGGTATAGCTTGGTGGGCTCGTGCGGGTTCAACGAGTGACTTTTACGTAGCCGGTGGTGGTATTACACCATTACAAAACGGTATGGCAATCGGTGCCGATTGGATGAGTGCTGCGTCATTTATTTCAATGGCTGGTTTAATTGCTTTCTTAGGTTACGGTGGCTCAGTTTTCTTAATGGGTTGGACAGGTGGTTACGTTTTACTAGCCATGTTACTTGCACCTTACATGCGTAAACACGGTAAGTTCACAGTACCTGAGTTCATTTTTGATAGATATTATTCTAAAACGGCACGTATTGTTGCTGTAGTTTGTTTAATCATCGCTTCATTAACTTACATCATCGGTCAAATGAAAGGTGTGGGTGTTGCTTTCTCTCGCTTCTTAGAAGTTGATTACGGTTTAGGCTTAGGCATCGGTATGGCTGTTGTTTGGGTATACGCTGTAATGGGTGGTATGAAAGGTATTACTTATACGCAAATCGCACAATATGTTGTTATGATTTTTGCTTATACAATTCCTGCTGTATTTATTTCATTCCAACTAACGGGTAACCCAATTCCACAACTAGGCTTAGGTAGTACTTTAGCTGATGGTAGTGGTGTTTACTTACTTGATAAGTTAGATATGGTTGTTACTGACTTAGGCTTTAAAGAATATACGACAGCTAACTTAGGCGGAACGTTAAACATGTTCGCTTACACTATCTCTCTTATGATTGGTACTGCTGGTCTTCCTCATGTAATTATGCGCTTCTTTACTGTTCCTTCAGTACAAGCGGCACGTTCTTCAGCAGGTTATGCTCTAATTTGTATCGCATTACTTTACACTGTTGCTCCAGCAGTTGGTGCTATGGCTCGTCTTAACTTGATGAACACCATTGAACCAGCAGCAGGTGAGAACCTTGTATATGCTGAGCGTCCACAATGGTTCAAAGATTGGGAAAAAACTGGTCTATTGAAATTTGAAGACAAAAACGGCGATGGCAAAATTCAGTACACTGCTGATAAAGTAACAAATGAAATGGTTAAAGTTGACCGTGACATTATGGTACTAGCTAACCCTGCAATCGCGAACTTACCTAACTGGGTAATCGCTATAGTTGCTGCCGGTGGTCTAGCTGCTGCATTATCTACAGCTGCTGGTTTATTATTAGCAATATCTTCATCTATCTCGCATGATTTAATGAAAGGGGTATTAACACCTGACTTATCAGAGAAAAATGAGTTACTTGCGGGTCGTGTAGTTATGACGATTGCGATACTGGTATCTGGTTATCTCGGATTGAATCCACCTGGCTTTGCCGCAGGTACGGTTGCACTAGCCTTTGGTTTAGCAGCATCAAGTATCTTCCCAGCATTAATGATGGGTATCTTCTCTAAGAAAATGAGTGGTACAGCAGCGGTTTCAGGTATGGTTGCAGGTATTGGTATAACTATGCTTTATGTATTCCAACATAAAGGTATTATGTTTATCCCTGGTACTTCATTCCTAGGTGACATGGGTCCTAACTGGTTCATGGGTATTTCTCCAAACGCATTTGGTGCGGTTGGTGCATTAGTTAACTTCGCTGTAGCGTTCGCGGTACTTCAAGTAACTGGTCCTGCTCCACAGAAGATTCAAGATTTAGTAGAACATATGCGTCTACCAGGTGACTGTGCAGAAGCACACGATCACTAAGATTATTAGCTCGGTATTCAATATCGAGTGAAGTCTGAAAAATAAAAAGCTAGGCGACAATTTTTATAAAGAGTCGTCTAGCTTTTTCTGTTAAATTACCCTCTAATTATAACAAATAGAAAATAACTGAAAATAATATGAATAGACATCTTAAAGTCGCTTTTATGGTTGCTCCTATACTTCTAGTGTTAGGTTGGGGTGGAGCTGATTTTTACGAAGAAAGTAAAGCTAATGAAACTAGATTCATTCAGTTAGAGCAAGAAGGGCAGTGCGATATAATCAATAAAAATTGCGTACTTAAATCAGGCGAATTTAAAGTGAATGTTTTTGATAAGGATGGCGTTACCGTGGTAAATTCTACCTTTCCATTGGATACTGCTACGCTATTTTTAGTCGATGAAAATGATAAAATGACGACTTATCAATTAGGCATGCAACTTACGCCGTATTATTGGAGTCGTGAAACACCATTAAGACAACTAGTTAGTAATAAAGGTGAGGGTCACAAACTACGTTTGCTTGCTCAAATCAAAGGTGGTCAATACATTAGTGAGTTTTATACCCAAACGGCTAAGTAAATGTGAACCTTCAACATTCAATGCAGAATGAAGTGCGTACCATTGATTCTTTGCATGCTGTAATAGAGCATGCTTATTTTCAGTATGCTCTTTTTTATGACAAGCATTGAAATACCATAATGCATTGATGAAATAACAAAACTGTAAATATTGCCTCAGTAGCTTAAAGTTAACCTCTGCAGTAGAAAGGTTTTGGTATTGTTCAACTATTGTGATGATTTCCTCATTGGGTATATCATTCACGGCAATGAACATTGCTAAATCATATTCAAGTGGCGCAATGCACGCACATTCATAATCTATTAACCAAGTCTCTTGTGTTTCATTAATCAATATATTGCTGAAATTTACATCACCATGACAAAAAACACTATTGTTGGAGTGGTTAAATGACGGGGTAAATAATTGAGAAAGTTGTAATAGTGCTTCTTGTTGTACTGCTGAATAATGTGCATTATTAATAAGCTCATCAATAATGTGATTGGCTGCAAGCTCAGCCGGCTTTACCGTTAACTGATGACATTGAACCATCAACTTTATTGCATGGGTAATTTTGTTCTCAAGGTTTTGCATACCTGATGTTAAATCTTGAGCATCAATAAACTCGTTAATTAACCAGTTTTCATCATAGTAAAAAATGTTTGGCGCAAGCTTAAGTTGATTAGCACAAATGGTTGTTAACACTTCTACATTGTCATTAATGGTTTTAGCAAAAAATACCTGATTATCAGCGAAAACTTTAAAGCTCTGCTGGCTCAATCCTGAGTTTATTGTTGAAATACTTTCTACTTGCGTGAAGCAAGGTAACGCTCTTAATAGGTTTTTCACACTAACTAACTCGAAATAACATCAGATACGTTTATATTTTTAATTTTAGATTGTGCGTAAATAGCATGCCACTTAACGTACCCATATATAGCAATAATGACATAAATAACAAATAATATTGTGGTAGGAATTAGTCCTTTTTCGATGTAAAGATAAATAGATATGGCATCAATTACCATCCAATATAGCCAGTTCTCTAATACTTTTTGTGTAACTAAATAGGTGGCAAATATTGCAAAAACAGTAGTAAAAGTATCTAGATAAGGAAACGCTGCAGGCGTGTAATTAGCAACTATATACCCTAAAGCTAAGGCTATTACCGTTAAGGCAATACAGGCATAAACATGTTTGTGTGTTGACCAAGAAACTATTGCTAGCGGTATGCTCTTTTCTTTTTCATTGTGAATTGAATTAGTGGTCGTGTTTTTTTGCCAAGCCCAGTAACCATAAATAGCCATTAATAAATAATAAGCATTTAGTGCACTATCCATTAATAACAGTACATCATAAAAAATCACTGTATAAAGGGCAGTACTAATAAAAGCGGCAGGCCAGCACCATAAGGAGCCTTGTGCTGCTAAAAGAACATAAGCAAGCGCTAGTAACATAGCAACAAGCTCTAGAAGAGGAAGAGTTGTCAGGTAGCTAATAAAACTTGTAAATAGATCAAGCACTAGCTTTCGGCTTCTACTTGTGAACGATCGCCATTAATAAACTTGCAAGCGAAAACTGCTGAATTTGTTTTACTATGAACTTGCTTCATTTCGCGCATTACGTTGCTAACAGCTAAATCGTAATCACCAAAGACCTGTGTACTCATGCCATTTGTGACGACATTCAACCCTTCAACTTGGCGAAGACGCTTAATAAAAGCCCAAATTTCATCTTTAAAATTATCCATTGCAAGTGGATACAAGCTTAGTTCAATTGATATTTTCATAGAGTATTCTCAGTTAGTCTTGTAACTTAATTATGCTAACTTAGCCTCAGGATAAACAAAAGTCATTCGCATACCCTGAGTGCACTTAAGCATTATTATTAAAATTGGTAATCTACAGTGACACCAAAAACAAGTGGTTCAGATAAATGTGTGTATTGTTTAGCAGTATAACCATCTCTTGGATCGTTACCCCAATAGTAGCCACGATTTACATAATTTTTATCAGTCAAGTTACGGCCCCAAAGCTTCACTTGCCAGTTATCAGCTAAGTAAGAAATTGAAGCGTTAAGTAAAACAATCTTTTTTGATTTTACATCTTGATCAGGAATAGCTTCGCCAAGTTCAATAGAACCACTTTCATCATAATCATAATATCGTGTATCAGAAAGATAAAAATCATCTTTACCGTCGATTGATATATTAAATAACCAAGCATCTGTTGGTTGATAATTAATACCAATGTTAAATTGATACTTAGGTGCATGAGCTTGCTCTTCACCACTTAATGACTGGCCATTAGCATTGGTAAAATCATTAAATTGAGTTTTCAGTAAACCTAAAGAGCCGTAGATATTGATATTATCATTTACCTGCCATGATGATTCTACTTCAAGGCCATAGTTTTTCCCCGAAGCTGCATTACCTAAATATTCGGTAAATTCGGCGCTGTGATCTTCACTCAAAATTATTTGTGAGCTTTTCACTTGCATATCCGTTCTATCCATATAAAAGATAGCAGTACGGATATAAGCATCATTATCAAGAAGTGATACTTTATAGCCTAGCTCGTAGTTGGTTAGATATTCAGGGTCAAAGGAACGCAAATTATCTGGCAAAGTGCCGTCAGTGTTTACACCGCCTGCTTTATAGCCACGATTGATTGAGCCATACCAAAAGCTACTGTCACTTTGTTGATAACTAAGCACTAGCTTACCCCCAATCATGGTATCGTTAAGGCTATCAGTAAACCCATCAGATTTTATATAATCAGCATCACGTTGCTCAACACGAAGGCCGGTAATAAGTGACCATTGATTATTTAATTGGCTGTCAAACTGAGCATATACTGCAATAGATTTTGTATCAAAACTTGAGTTAAAGCTCTTGGCTGCTTTGGTATGCAAACGGTTTAAGTCTTCATCATCTTTTTTGAAATATATACCCGTAACCCAAGAGGTTGTACCATCAAATATTTCATTGCCTGCCGCTGAAAGTGCTCTTAATTCGACTGATTGTACTGACTTTTCACGGAAATAATGATCTCTGGAGGTGTATTCCCAGTATGCGTAGTCTTGGTTTTCAATATTTTCTGGGAAAGAAATACCAACGTATGCCCAATCTTCATCATAACCGTAGCCAAGATCTGAATCAGACGCACTTAATATTGAGACTAAGGTAAAGCCTTCGAAACCTTGATAAGTGAATTTGGCAGCTAAAGCTTTAGTTTCTTGATCATCAAAGCCAAGCTCATCAGAATAGGTTGTTCTGGTATTATCTAGTGAAAAAGCATCATAACCATTATTAAAATCAAAATAAAAACCAGTTAAGTCGATAGTTAAGTTATTGGTTGCTGCAATAGATAATTTACCACGAACATTTAATTCATTTTGATTGTTGGCATCATCTGTATTTAGGAAAACGTTGTCCATAAAGCCATCGCTAACATGCTTATTTATCGCAAAACGATAATTAACGTCATCACTGGCAGGACCTGAAAGCGCGATACCTAATCCATAACTATCATAGTTACCGGCATCTAATTTAACTGCACCCTCAAACTCATCGGTTGGCGAGTTGGTCGTGATATTAATCATTCCGGCTAAAGCATTAGCACCAAAACGTGTTCCTTGTGGGCCACGAAAAATTTCCACTTGGCTAATATCAAATAAAGTAGCAATACTGCCGATACCCGTGAAGTCGACATCATCAACAATCATTCCCACAGAAGGGTTAATTGGCTCTTTAAACTGACTACGCTCGCCAATACCACGAATTTGATAATAGCGGGCACGCTGTGAGCCACTCGCATAGTTAACATTGGGAGCGATAGCTATTAATTCTTCAAGATGTTGAGCGTTACGTTGCTCTGCATCCGCATCAGTTAAAACAGATAATGAAGCAGGAGTTGTTAATAAATTTTGTTGACGAAAATCACTGCTAACAGTAATCACTTCAATTGTGCTGTCGTGAGCTTTATTGTCATCAGCAATTACGCTTGAACTAAAAATGAATGCTGATGATACAGCGAGTGTAAGTGTGGATTTGGTAAAATTCATAAAGATCTCATAAGTAAAATATACTATGGGATCCGGCAATGGGAGGTTATTTATTATTGACGTACTAACCATTCCTACGCCGGATAATTTATTACAAAGTAATAAATTCCCGTCCAGGTTCAAAGGGTTCGCCCAATTTAAATAAATTAGTTTATTTGCATCTCAGCAGTAAATTTTAGCCATACAATCTTAGCTAATATATACTGCTCCCCTTGGTTGGCGCGCAGTGTAACAAATTTTAATCTTTATTGTTAATTTATAATCTTTGAATTTTTTGAGGTAAAAAAGTTAATAATTTGAAAGATAGCTAAAAGTCGTATATATCTCAACGTCTCCTCTTGCTTATATTGATTATATGAGTAAGTTATTTTTGTATAATTCACCCTATTAGAGAGTTGTTATGTTTCCCAATTGGCAATTAGTCAGTATCAGTTTAATTTACATTGGCTTATTGTTTTTTATCGCCTTTTTAGGGGACAAATATAAACATCAACTTGCACAAAAAGGCCAAGTGATTATTTATGCCTTAACGTTAGGGGTTTATTGTACTTCGTGGAGTTTTTTAGGGACAACAGGACAAGCAGCTACTAATTTCTTATCACATATTCCAATTTACCTTGGCCCAGTACTCTTATTTATTTTTGCATGGCCGTTCATTCAACGTATTATTCGCGTTAGTTTAAAATTAAACTTAACATCAATTGCCGATTTGCTTGCTGCACGTTTTGGTAAATCTCATAACCTTGCCATTATTGTGACCATTGTTGCTTTTGTTGGCACTATGCCTTACATCGCATTGCAATTAAAAGCGATGGTGTACACCTTTCAACAGTTACAAATAGATCAAAGCCTTGCTAGTTGGCATATTGGCTTAGTTGTTAGTTTGGTTTTAGTGATTTTTACTATTTTATTTGGTGTTAGACATATTGATGTTACCGAGCGACATCCAGGGGTAATGTTGGCTATTGCTTTTGAATCATTAGTTAAAATCATTGCTTTTCTTGCTGTCGGACTTTTTGTTTGCTTTTCGTTATTTGATTCTCCGGTAGACTTATGGGAGCAAACGGGCGCAGCTTTAAAGTTTGAACAGCAAATGAATGCTGACAACATTAGCGCAATGCTCGCTATGTTAGTGATTGTTATGGCAGCATTTTTATCACTGCCAAGACAATTTCAGGTGATGGTTGTTGAGTTAAAAGATCAAAAAGATACCTGGTTGGCTCGACGTGTATTCCCATTATATATTCTAGTTTTTGCTTTTTTTGCTGCGCCGTTAGGTTTAGCGGGACAATTATTATTAGGTGATAGTGTTCCTTCTGATGCTTATGTACTCTTTTTACCGGGCATTGGTGGACAAACGTGGTTAACTTTATTTACTTTTCTTGGTGCAGTTTCTGCCGCAAGTTCTATGGTAATCATATCTGCTCTTGCACTTAGTACTATGTTGAGTAATGAAATCGTTTTCCCGTTACTTTATCGTCAGCAAAAAGTAGCACAAACTAATTATGATAACTTCAGACAGCGTTTATTAAATATTCGTAAGTTGCTAATATTTTTTGTTATCATTTCTGGGTATGGCGTGTTTATTATGGCGTCACCTGATACATTATCTTCATTAGGAGAGGTTGCTTTTGGAGCCTTTGCACAGCTCACACCTGCTTTAGTAGTTGCCTTTTATTGGCGAAGAGCCAGTTTAATGGGCGTTTATGCGGGTATATTAATAGGATTTATCCTGTGGTTGAGTTTAAACTTCTTACCTCAATTTGGCTTGTATGCTTCACCCTTTGCTGAAGGTATTTTACCCGCTAAAACCACGGCAACGTTATTTAGTTTAGCCGCAAATATTATTGTCATGTGGGCGTTGTCACAAATAAGCCGTCAAAGTGTACAAGAGCGAGTTCAGGCTTCGTTATTCCTAGAGTGGCAATCACCTTCTCTACTAAAAGTTGAAAAGAAACGTCAGCTTGATGTTAATGAATTAGAACTACTCGCCTCACGTTTTGTCGGGGAATCTAAGGCCAAAACCAGTTTTAGTCTGTTTCTCTCATCAAACAATAAAAAGCAGTTAGGTAATGCGACCTATAATCAGCTATTACTGCAACATACAGAAAACACTTTAGCTATGGTTATGGGGGCATCATCAGCACGGTTGGTATTATCTTCTGCACTTGATGGTAGAGATATAGCACTAGATGAACTGGCTGTATTAGTTGAAGATGCATCAAGTCAAAAACAGCAGTTTTCGCAAAACTTATTACAAAGCGCAATAGAAAATGCAAGTGAAGGAATCTCTATTGTTGATGAAAACTTAAAGCTTGTTGCTTGGAATAAAAAGTACTTGGATTTATTCGATTTTCCTCCTGAGCTTGTTTATGTTGGTTGTCCTGTTGAATCACTTATTCGTCACAATGTTGAGGGCGGTTTTTGTGGTGCAGGGGATATTGATAATCAAGTTTTTAGACGCTTAGAGTACTTACGTAAAGGTAGCCCTCATAGTTCAGAGCGACAGCAAGCTAATGGCCAAACAGTTCGAATTGAAGGTAACCCATTACCTGATGGGGGCTTTGTTATGTTGTTTTCAGATATCACCGCTTATCGCCAAGCCGAACAAGTTTTAAAAGAAGCCAATTTAGATCTAGAAACACGCGTTTATGAGCGTACGCTGACTTTAGCTAAAACAAACGAAGCATTAGCAAAAGCACATGAAAAAGCAGAGCAAGCTCATATTAAAAAAAGCCAATACTTGAAAGCTTGTAGTCATGACTTAATGCAGCCTTTAGAAGCGGCTCGTTTATTTACATCGGCATTAACGGAACAGCAAAATTTATCAACAGAGCAACAAAGACAAGTAGATAATATTGATAGATCACTTAAAGCGGCTAATGATTTATTAGCAGATTTAGCTGAAATAGCTCGCCTAGAAAGCGGTAACATCAAACCACTTGTTGAAGTGTTTTCTTTAAATGATTTATTTGAGAACTTAGCACAAGAGTTTTCTGCATTAGCTATCGAACAACAGGTTGAGTTTAGGCTAGTAAAAACTAAGTTGTGGATTAAATCGGATCAACATTTATTAAGACGTATTATTCAAAATCTAGTAGGTAATGCCTTTCGTTATGCTAGCCCTGGTAAAGTTTTGCTTGGAGCGCGTGTTGCTAATGGACAAGTTTTAATTCAAATATTAGATAATGGTCCAGGAATTCCTTTAGAAAAGCAGGGGGTTGTTTTTGAGCAGTTTACTCAGCTTGATACCCCGAATAGCCAATCGGGAGCAGGTTTAGGATTAGGTTTAAATATTACTCAATCGTTAGTACATTTACTGGGACATTCCTTAAGTTTACAGTCAAGAGAGACTCAAGGGTGTAAGTTTTCTATTGCGGTAGAAAAAGCTAATAGATTATTGGTTCAGCCAAAAGTTGCAGTGCCTGCAATGAATATGGGCTTAAGAGATATCACGGTATTATGTATTGATAATGATCCTGATGTATTAAGTGGCATGGTGGAATTACTGTCAGCATGGCAATGTAATATCTTTGCTGCGGACTCTCGTGAAACCGCTTTAAGTGAATTTGCTAATCACCAAAATGAAATTGATATTTTATTGGTTGATTATCAGTTGGGCTATGATGCAAGTTTACCTGCGGGACAACAAGCTGATGGCTTAACATTAATTGCTGATTTAAGGCGTGGTAGCAGTACTTATATTCCTGCTATTTTAATTACAGCGACTACAGAGCAAGGTATTGAAAATAAGGCAAAACAGGCCGATGTTGGCTATATTCGTAAGTTAGTTAAACCTGCTGCGCTTAGAGCAATGATGAGTGCGAAGTTAGCACAAAAACTACAAGAAGATTATGGTTATTAATTAAAGTGGCGTAATAAAATTTACGCCTAATATAATCTTTAAGTTTACTTAAATTCTGTTTCTGTTAGATCTAATTGTGCGATAGCAATAACTGCCTGCGTTCTATTTCGTACATCTAATTTCCGAAATATTGCGGTGGCATGTGCTTTTATGGTGGCTTCTGATACATGTAGATCATAAGCAATTTGTTTATTGAGTAGCCCTTGAGCAAACATCATTAATATACGATATTGCTGTTGAGTTAAGCTGGCAACGCGTGTTGCTATATCACTTTTTTCATGATCTTCTTGGCTATTTTGAAATAGTGTTGGCAGCCAAATATCACCAGACAATACAGTCATAATCGCTGCAAAAATATCGTCAACTGGTGTTGATTTTGGCACAAAACCAGCCGCACCATAACTCATGGCTTTGCTAATCGTAACATGATCTTCATGAGCTGAAATAACGACCACAGGAATTTGAGGGAAGTGATTTCGTACATGGATAAGTGTACTAAAGCCATGTGCGCCAGGAATATTTAAATCGAGCAATAAAAGATCACTGTCACTATTATCTTGCAATTGCTGTTCAAGTTCAGAAATTGTCTGTGCTTCAAGCCAGTTTGTATAACTTAGCTTAGGTTTTAGAGTGCCTAATAATGCTTGTCTAAATAAAGGGTGATCATCAGCTATTATAATTTTTTGTGGCTGAATCATAAAATATTTCCTCAGAAGTTATTTAGTCAGTCTAACGGAATAATAGCAGATAACCAATTGGACTTGTCTGTTATCTACTATTCATGCTCATTATAATCGTTTATTTTTTTGGCACTTCAGCTAGAACAGCGGTCAGTAGTTGCCAATATTGTATAACGGTCGCAATTTCTATTTTTTCATCAGGTGAATGAGGGAACTTAATTGTTGGCCCTATTGAAACCATATCCCAATGAGGATAAGCGGTTTTAAATAAGCCACATTCCAGACCTGCGTGAATAACCATAACGGCAGGAGTTTTACCAAAAAGAGCTTGATAGGTATCACATACTGTTTGCATTATGGGAGAGTCTGTATCCGGCTTCCAGCCAGGGTAAGCACCACTAAACTTTATGTCAGCGCCCGCTAATTCAAAGACAGACTGTACAGTACGTTGAGTCTCTAAGCGACCATCATCATGCAAGCTACGAATTAATACTAAAGCATTGAGATTTTTGCCACGAGTTTGAATAACACCAACATTTAATGAGCTTTCTACAATACCTTCAATGTCATCACTCATTCGAATAACACCGTTAGGGCACGCATTTAGTCCACGTAAAATATTATTCTGTGTGGTGCTATCCCAACATTGTTCAAAATCTTCTGGTGAAATTAGTAACATGTCAATATCAGTTTCAATCGCACTTAAATTAGCTTTTATTGTTGATAAGTAAAGCGCTAGTGACGCCTTTAATGATTCTATTTTATTTTTATCAACAACAAAGCTAGCATTTGCTTCACGTGGAATTGCATTACGTAAGCTGCCACCATTGAGCTCAGTTAAGCGAATATCAAATTGATTACTGGCATCGAGTAAAAATCGAACTAATAACTTATTAGCATTGGCGCGACCTGTGTGAATATCAACACCTGAGTGACCGCCTTTTAATCCTGAAATTGATAAATTAAAGGCTTGGTAATTTTCTGGCACATCTTCAAATTGTAAGGGGAAAGTCGCTGAGCCATCAATACCGCCAGCACAGCCCATATACACTTCGCCTTCTTGCTCTGAATCAGTGTTGATTAAAATGTCGCCGTCTAGCCATCCCGCTTCTAATCCAAATGCGCCACTCATTCCTGCTTCTTCATCAATCGTAACGAGTACTTCAATAGGGCCATGAGGAATATCATCACTCGCTAACACAGCAAGAGCAGAAGCTAAGCCAACGCCATTGTCTGCGCCTAAAGTTGTGCCATCTGCTGTTACCCAATCGCCGTCACTTTCATTAATGATATAAGGGCGTATAGGGTCTGTTGTAAAATCATGGTCAGTGTCGTTGTTTTTTTGTGGAACCATGTCCATATGGGCTTGTAAAATAATACCTTTACGATCTTCCATTCCCTGAGTTGCTGGTTTCTTAATAAATAAATTACCCACAGCATCTTCTTTTACTGATAAGCCTAGTTCAGTTGCCCATGACTGAATCCAAAGAGAAATTTTTTGTTCGTGTTTAGAGGGATGAGGAATACTGCAAATTTTTTCAAATAACTGCCAGAGGCTCGCCGGTTTAAGTTGTGATAATGTGCTCATATGAAAATCTCTTTATTATAGGTTGGACGTAAGTCCGGCAATGAAAGTGTATTTTTGCTACTAAATGACATGTTTTTATTATTTGCTAGCCATTAAAAATTGCCACTGTTCATTAAAATCACTACTGGGTTTTTTATCAAAGCCAGAACGAACATATTGACAAATTTTACCTTCGGCAAAAGAAACTAAAATATTAGCAAGTGCTTGCTCACTGATACTAAACGTTTTGCCCTCACGTAGTTTTCGTTCACGTAATACTTGCTTAAACTGTGATTCAAGCTTCTCAAATAGCTGATGTACTCTATTGTGCAATCGCTCATTTTCACCCATTAGTGCATCACCTGATAAAATGCGACAGATACCCGGGTTACGCTCAGCAAAAACCAATAGTACATGCAGTATATGATGGCAACGTACTAGTGTTTCTTTATGATCAGCTAAAATTAAATTAATACGAGAGAAAATAGACTCTTCAATAAAATCAATTAAACCTTCAAACATACGCGCTTTAGATGGAAAGTGGCGATACAATGCGGCTTCAGAGACGCCTACTTTAGCAGCCAGCTTTGCGGTAGTAATTCGTTGACCTGGACTGGATTCCAGCATGAGCGCTAAGCATTCTAAAATTTGTTGTTTACGATTAATCTTTTGTGCTGGTTTTTGTGTGCTTTTAGAGCTAACGGGCATAGTAAGATGTTCTCTATTTAGTAAGTATTAACGTATATAAGGATCTGTTGAATGTCGTGTGTAAATTTAGTTTTGCTTTGCAATATAGTATTGATTAATTAGAGAAACTAACTTTTTAGCAACAACCTGTTTATTGGCTAACGGTATCTCCGTTTTATCAATTGCACTAAATAAGGTTAACGCATTATTTTCACTGTTAAAACCCTGTCCTTCTTTTGCAACATCATTTGCTGCAATTAAATCAAGGTTCTTACGAATTAATTTACCGCGTGCATATTGTTCTACATCTTGTGTTTCTGCTGCAAAACCCACAATAAAAGGCTTGTCAGTTAAACTGGCAACATCGGCAACAATATCATGATTTTTAACTAACTCAAGTTGCATAGCATCATTTGTTTTTTTAATTTTTTGTTCTGCAACTTGTGCAACACGATAGTCTGCTACTGCAGCACAAGCAACAAAAGTAGTGCATGTTTTTGCCTTGTTAAGTGCTTGTTGATGCATTTCATCAGCACTGATAACAGGGATTAATTGACAGCCAATAGGTGGTTCAATGGAAACAGGCCCTGAAATTAAGGTAACTTCAGCGCCTGCTCGTAAAGCGGCATGTGCAATAGAGTATCCCATTTTACCTGAACTGTGATTAGAGATATAACGTACAGGATCTATTGCTTCTCGAGTAGGCCCTGCCGTAATGACCCAGTGTTGACCTTGTAAATACTTATCAGCGAAAAAATCATTACTTAAATTTACTAAATCACTAACATCTAACATACGCCCTAAACCGATATCTCCACAGGCTTGCTCACCGCTGCCTGGCCCCCAAAGGTGATAACCACGCTCATTTAGTGTTGCAACATTGGCTTGGGTAGCACGGGCATGCCACATTTGCTGATTCATTGCAGGAGCAAGCGCGATAGGAGCACTTGTTGCTAAACATAATGTGCTTAGTAAGTCATTTGCAATTCCGGCAGTAATACGCGCGATAATATCTGCAGTGGCAGGGGCAATAATAATTAAATCAGCCCATTTTGCTAATTCAATATGTCCCATGGCAAGTTCAGCTTCGGTATCAAGTAAGCTATCTGCAACGGCATTTCCTGAGACTGCTTGTAAGGTTAACGGCGTGATAAATGCTTTAGCGCCCTCTGTCATAACAACACGTACATCAGCACCTTGATCTTTCAATCTACGTACTAATTCTGGAATTTTATAAGCGGCTATACCACCACTGACACCAAGAACAATTTTTTTGTCCTGAAGAACTTGCATAATCTGCTAATCTTAAACTTATGAATATTGGCAATACGATAGCATTTATTGTGAATATTGAAAAATAGAAAACACGAATTTAAATGCAAGGAAGCTGACTATGTGTAAACCTGATTTAATGAAAAAAATGGAATATGAAAGTAAAACCTTGAAAAGCTGGCCATGTGAAGAACGTCCGCGTGAGAAGTTGCTCAAATTAGGCGCCATGAGCTTAAGTGATGCCGAGTTATTAGCGATCTTTTTAAGAACAGGCGTAAAAGGTTGTAACGTTGTCGATTTATCGAGGCAGCTACTTTTGGACTTTGGCAGTTTAGCGAATATTTTTAGTGCGAGTGAAAGTGAATTTTGTCAGCAACATGGATTAGGTAGCGCCAAATATGTTCAACTTCAAGCCTGTTTAGAAATGTCAAAGCGCAATTTAGCAGAAGAACTCGCCCAGCAAGGTAGTGCACTCACTTCATCTCAAGCAACACGAAATTATTTGGTCAGTGAACTTCGTCATGAAACCAGAGAAGTGTTTGCAGTATTGTTTCTAGATAATCAGCATCAAGTATTAACCTTTGAACGATTATTTTTTGGAACTCTTAATGCTGCCGCCGTCTATCCTAGAGTTGTTGTAGAACAGGCATTAAAACACCATGCTGCAGCGGTTATTTTAGCCCATAATCATCCGTCAGGAATAGCACAAGCAAGTGTTGCAGATAAACAGATAACCAACAAATTAGAACAAGCATTACAATTGGTTGATATTCGAGTGTTAGATCACATGATTATTGCAGGGCCACAGTGCTATTCTTTTGCCGAACATGGGGAGCTTTTTTAAAATACTACTAAGGATAAGTGATTTCAGTTGATAAATTATACAATGCCAGTTATTTTTAGAAGATATTAAATATCTTGAGAAGCAAAAGGATCCTCTTATGATTGACAGCCGTTTTGATGCGCCGGAGCGCCGTAGTTCATTTCGTTTAGATATGGAAAAGGAACTCGTAGATATCATGTGGAAAGATGAAAACGGACAAGAAAAAAGTAAAAAAATTGTCTGCTTAGATTTTGCCCGAGGAGGCTTGAAACTTGATTGTGATATTGCCTTACCAGTACAAACAGTAGTAACTGTTGTCTTTAAATCAGCATCTTCGAATAATCAAAAATTATATGGCAAAGTTTTACGCTGTATTAAGCAAGATACCGGTTGGTTTGAGATAGCTTTAATACTTGATAAAGGAACTTAAATATAGCCAATAAATTGCAAGTAAAACTTTTTATTAACATTGAACTATAATTGATATTCGACCTAGTGTTCGACTTTACTCAAAGTACTGGGTTTTATTTAGGAAGAAAAAGATATGATGATATTAGTGGGTGGTGAAAAAGGTGGTAGTGGTAAAAGCTGCTTAGCACAAAATTTAGCTGTTTATTTTGCTCGAAATAAAAAGGCTATTGTTTTAATGGTTGATTGCGATCCACAGCGTACTACATCAGATTGGATACAAGCTCGTAATAGTGACCCCTCACTTCCCGCCATTAATTGTATTCAACTTTATGGAAAAATTCGCAATGACTTGATCAGTTTAGCCCAGCATTATGACTATGTTATTGTCGATTGTGGTGGACAAGATAACTTAGCCTTACGAGCGGCAATGTCAGTTGCAGATCATGTTGTTATTCCTTTAAGGCCGAAAAGGCGAGACTTAAAAACAGTACCTCATATGGAAGATATGCTCAGTACTTGTAAAATGGTTAACCCAAAAATGCTCGCCTCTTTTGTAATGACTCAATGCCCTTCATTGCCTAATCAAGCGCGTAGAATTTTAGAAGCTAAAGATGTTTGTACTTCATTTGGTATCAATGTACTCAATGCTTTGACCTATAATCGTAATGTTTATGATGATAGCGAAGAGCTCGGTTCATCAGTAATTGAAATTGACCCTGAAGGTAAAGCTGCCGTAGAAATGATAGCCATAGCTGAAGAGCTAATGGCAATGAAACCGGATAATGCTCATGAGTTTAACTGATCTAAAGAAAAGCAAGGATAGGCAAAATTCGAAAGAAAATGTTAAAGAGCATTTTACTGTTGATGAATTTATTGCTGATGCAGACAACTATGCGAAAGGTTCACCGCAAATAGTGAGCAATACTCGCCATGGTAAAATGAACCTAAAGCAGGCGATACATGATGCTAAACTTCTTATAGAGCGAAAAAAATCAGCAAAAGACCATACAAAACCTTTTAGGCGTGCAACTTTTACGTTAAGTGAAAATACCATAGCACAATTAAAAGAACTGTCTGAAGACTCTGATTTAGCCAAATCTCATATTATTCGTATTTTAATTGATGAGTTATCAAATAAAGAACAAGAAGATCAAATTAAAAAATTATTTGAATCTGATGTTGATTAAATTGAGCTATTTTTCACTGATTTGTTGAGAGAACAAACAAAAAATAACGTAAATCTATTAAATAA
>OJGT01000079.1_pt1 | contig 21465 bp, 21 predicted proteins | sample 1595031 | NCBI WGS metagenome assembly OJGT01 (sample SAMN05416857, study PRJEB24817) | seawater metagenome | isolation source: Sea water | place: Canada:Atlantic | collected 2013-11 | reverse complement strand
CTACGTCTCGTGGGCTCGGAGATGTGTATAAGAGACAGTTACCGACCTTAAGCAACAGCTATTTGAACATGTTATGGCAATGCCGGTATCTTTTCATGATAAAGAATCAACTGGCGGATTAATTTCTAAGCTTACCTTTGATACTGAACAAGTGTTAAATTCTGTCAGTAGATCTGTTCTGGTAATTGTTCAGCAAAGTGCTTTTGTTATAGGTTTGATAGGCTTGATGTTTTTCATTAGTTGGCAGTTATCCATAATATTTCTACTTGTAACGCCGTTAATAGCTATTATTGTTAGTATTGTTTCAAAGCGTTTTCGTACGGTGAGTAAGAGTATACAAGGAGCAATGGGCGAAGTTACAACCGCAGCAGAGCAAACATTTAACGGACATAAAGTGGTTTTGACCTTTGGTGGTCAAAAACGAGAATTTGATCGCTTTGCAAAAATTAATAAGCACAATCGCCAACAACGAATGAAACTTACTGCAGCAAAAGCGGGCAGTGTGCCAGTGATTCAAATCATTGCTTCATTTGCTTTAGCATTTGTTTTTTATGCGGTTAATTCTGAAAGTTTACGTGAAAGTATATCAGCAGGTAGTTTTGTTAGCGTTATTACTTACATGACGATGTTATTGAGACCATTGAAAATGCTGACTAACGTGAACAGTGAATTTCAAAAGGGAATGGCTGCTTGTGTTAGTATTTTTGCCGTATTAGATCAAAAAACTGAAACAGATGATGGCACACTTGTTTTTGATAAGTCGCAAGGAAAGATTGCTTTTAAAAATGTTAATTTTGCTTATGGTGGCGTTAATGATAAAACAGAAGCGACAAATTGGGCTTTAAAAAAACTTTCATTTGAATTGAATACCGGTGAGACACTCGCTCTAGTTGGGCGTTCGGGTAGTGGTAAATCAACAGCAAGTTCTTTGTTATTGCGTTTTTACGATGCGAACGAAGGAGAGATTTTAATTGATGGCGTTAATATTAAAGAATATCAATTAAAAAGTTTACGTGAGCAATTTGCCTATGTTTCTCAACAAGTTGTGTTATTCAATGATACGTTAGCAAACAATATTGCTTACGGTAAACCACAAGCAAGTCGTGAGGACATCATTGCAGCAGCAAAAAGTGCTCATGTGATGGAGTTTGCAGAACAAATGGAAAATGGATTAGATACAAACCTTGGTGATAACGGTTCATTGTTATCAGGCGGTCAAAGACAACGCGTAGCCATAGCCCGTGCTTTATTGTGTGATGCGCCATTTTTAATCTTAGATGAAGCAACCAGTGCTTTAGATACCGAATCTGAACGCCATATTCAGGATGCTTTACAAACATTACAAAAAAATAGAACGTCAATTGTTATCGCTCATCGTTTATCAACAATTGAAAATGCAGATAAAATTATTGTAATGGAACAAGGGGAAATTATTGAGCAAGGGGAACATCAGTCATTACTGGCTAAAAATGGTACTTACGCACAACTACATAATTTTCAATTTCAATCATAACTTGTTAACTGATGTTTAACTTAATTTACTGTATTAATGAATAATTATTATGAGACTAATTGAAAAGGTTTGGTTTGAAAATCACAAGGCAAAGTGGTGGTTAGTACCTTTATTATTTCCATTAAGTGTGTTGTTTTTTTTACTTAGCTCAATTCGTCGTGTCGCTTTCGCTCTTGGTTTATTTAAATCTTACTCGGTGAGTAAACCTGTCATTGTTGTAGGTAATATAGGTGTTGGTGGCAATGGCAAAACACCTGTCGTAATTTACCTCGTTGAACTGGCTAAAAAGTTTGGTTTTAAACCCGGTGTTATTTCACGAGGGTATGGTGGAAAAGCGGAGAATTATCCATACGTGCTATCCAATCAAAGTACAACAGAGCAAGCAGGTGATGAACCTATTTTAATTTTTAAACGCTGTGATGTGCCTGTTGTTGTGGGCAGTGATCGAGTTGCTAATGCAAAAGAATTAACCGCTTTAGGTTGTGATATTATTATTAGTGACGATGGTTTACAGCATTATCGTTTACAACGTGATGTAGAGTTAATTGTTGTTGATGGTAAACGCCTCTTCGGCAACGGGTTATTATTACCTGCAGGCCCATTACGTGAACGAACATCAAGACTAAAAAGCGCAGATCTTATTATTTTTAATGGTGAATGCGAAACAAGAGAAAAGTCATCGTTATTAATGACCTTATCAGCAACTAAATTGCGTCACTTAAAAACAGGTAAAGAAATCAATTTAAGCGACTTTTTAGAAAATAATGTTGAAGTAAATGCAATTGCTGGTATTGGATCGCCGCAGCGTTTTTTCGATACTTTGCAAAACATAGGCTTTCAGTTAGCGACTCAAAAAGGTTTTGTTGATCACAAAGACTTTACGCCGAATGACTTTAATCAATTTAAAGATGACTTACCGCTTTTAATGACAGAGAAAGATGCGGTAAAATGTCACAAATTCGTACAAGAAAACTGGTGGTATTTACCCGTTGATGCACAATTTTCTGAGCAAGATGAAAAATTATTGCTACAGAGCCTTAAGCAATTAGCACCGTAAATACTAAAAAGAAATAACAAGATACAACAAAGAGAATAAAAATGGCATTTGATACAAAATTAATGGAAATATTAGCTTGTCCAGTTTGTAAAGGTAAGCTTGAATACGATAGAGCCCAACAAGAACTTATTTGTAAATTTGATAAATTAGCTTACGCAATCGACAGAGATATCCCTGTGCTTTTAGAAAATGAAGCACGCCAGTTAAGTGCTGATGTTGAAGCAGTTGAATAGGATATAACTAAATGACAAGTGCTACTATGACTAAGACAGATACCTCTTTTGTGGTTGTTATTCCTGCTCGATTTCAATCATCGCGTTTACCGGGAAAGGTATTAGCCGATATCGCAGGTAAACCAATGATCCAATGGGTTGTAGAAAAAGCGCAGCTTAGTGGTGCAAGTAAAGTGATTGTTGCCACAGATAATGATGATGTAGAACAGGTAGTAAAAGCTTTTGGTGGCGAGGTATGTAAAACACGTGCGGACCATCAATCGGGTACTGAGCGTTTAGCTGAAGTGATGGAGCAGTATCAATTTAGTGATGATGAGATAATTGTAAATGTTCAAGGAGATGAGCCATTTATCCCACCAGAAAATATTACGCAAGTTGCTAATAATTTGGCGCATCAACATGACGCTACGAATAACGCCTCTAGTCAAGGACGTAAAATTTCTCGTATGTCGACGTTAGCAATCAATATTGACTCAGTTGAGGAAGCGTTTAATGCTAATGCGGTGAAAGTTATAACAGATAAAGATGGTTATGCTTTGTATTTTAGTCGTGCGACAATTCCTTATGATCGTAATCGTTTTCTGAATAATGATAATATTGATAATATAGGTGAGTTTTATTTACGTCATGTTGGTATATATGCTTATCGTGCTGGTTTTATTAAAGATTATGTTAATTGGCCAACGAGCCAATTAGAGCAGGTTGAAGCACTTGAACAACTACGTGTACTTTATCAAGGTGAGAATATCCACGTAGCAGTTGCAAAATCTAATGTTCCAGTGGAAGGGGTTGATACACCAGAAGATTTAGCAAAAGCGATAGCTTACGCTAAAAGTTTATAGGTTTGTTAAGCTCGGTTTAACTAAATTAAATCGAGCTTTATTGACCTATAAATTTGCTATTTCATCACGAGTGTCTTGTAAAAAGTCAGCACTAAAAGCTACTAACGAATGCACTGAGCTTGGTAACTGATCAATGTCGATAGCATCAATTAGATTTTTCACTTCTAAGCCTAATTCTGTATCACCCTCAATTTTTAAACGTCGTTGAAAAAACAATGTATCGGGATCTTGTTTACGCCCAGCAATCAACACTAAATCATCACCAGTAGCACTAAAGCAAACATCTTCGGTTATATTCATTGCTTGCAATTCACTTTCAGATGCCATTATTAGCTTGTCTTGATCAAAGCTTAACCACCAAAACAAATTTAAATCACTGATAACAATTTTTAACCATTTGTCTTGTAAAAATTCAAAATCACCATCTTCTATAGACTCTTGAAACACAGACGTTAATGCAGGTAGTAGTAACCTTTTCTGTGCTGAGAATGGTAATAACTTAAGGCTTGGACGTAAAATTTTTGGCATTACATCGATCATTCTGCTTCGTAAGGTTAACGGAAATCTTCCTATTGTTTGTTTATTATCAGAAAATAATGTCGTGGGCAGCAAGTTAACAGCAGTTTGAGGTAAAGAAGATAGTTTTAACACGTGTATAGCCTTTATTGTTAGCTTGTATGAATCGATATTTTTACAGTTTAACAGTCGATTAATAAATTTTGCTGCCCTAGATCAAGTTTTCTTTAATACATATCAATAAAGCACTAAAGAGAAACCAATAGACTATCGGGCAAGTTTTTGTCGTTTAAATTGGAGTCTTTTGTGGAACTATTGTGTCCGGCAGGTAATTTACCTGCCTTGAAAACTGCCATCGATAATGGTGCTGATGCAGTTTATATTGGGTTGAAAGATGATACCAATGCACGTCACTTTGCTGGTCTTAACTTTAATGATGGTAAATTAGCAAAAGGAGCTGACTATGTGCACGAGCGAGGGAAAAAACTGCATGTTGCCATCAATACATTTGCTCATGCAAATGGTGAAGAGCGCTGGAAGAAAGCCGTAGATAATGCGGTTGCTATAGGTACGGACGCACTTATTATTGCCGATTTAGGCGTACTTGATTACGCAGCCACTAAATATCCTGATGTTGAACGACATGTATCAGTACAAGCATCTACTACTAACCTAGAAGCAATAAAGTTCTTCAAAAACAATTTTGATGTAAATCGAGTCGTATTACCACGAGTATTATCTGTGCAACAAGTACGACAGCTTGCTAAAAACAGTCCAGTACCATTAGAAGTGTTTGCCTTTGGTAGCTTATGTATTATGGCAGAAGGGCGTTGTTATTTGTCTTCTTACATGACGGGCGAGTCACCAAACACCGTAGGGGCATGTTCTCCTGCAAAATATGTTCGCTGGCAAGAAACTGACCAAGGTCTAGAGTCACGCTTAAATAATGTCTTAATCGATAGATACCAAGAAGATGAAAATGCTGGTTACCCAACTCTTTGTAAAGGACGTTTTGATGTTGATGGCGATGTTTACCATGCCTTAGAAGAGCCTACGAGCTTAAACACATTAGAGCTAATTCCTGAATTGATGGCTATGGGAATAGTGTCAGTTAAAATCGAAGGGCGTCAACGTAGCCCTGCTTATGTTGAACAAGTGGCTAAAACTTGGCGGATGGCAATCGATAGATGCAAACAAAATTCTGAAGACTTTCAAGTGGATGGCGCGTGGATGAAAACCTTAGCCAATTTATCTGAAGGTTCACAGACAACGCTAGGCGCTTACCATCGCAAATGGCAATAATCGACTTTTATCCTGTTGCTGTATTGCCCAATTTATTTGTTAAAAGTATTTATAAATTCTTTTGGAAAGCATTTAACTTCCAAGAAAAGCCTGTAAGGCAGAGTTAATAGTGTACGGAGAATGACAGTCGTCAACTCTGTACATCTTCTTTTAAATTGAACTTTACATCTTAAAGTAAAACAACAATCAGCTTAGCGATAACTTTAAAAATTTAGGAAAAACTATGAAATTCTCACTTGGGCCTAATTTGTTTTTTTGGCCAAAAAAAGATGTTGAACAATTCTATCAACAAGCAAAAAACTCTAGTGCCGATATTATTTATCTTGGTGAAACTGTTTGTTCTAAACGGAGAGAATTACGTGCTAAAGACTGGTTAGGTTTAGGGCGTGAGTTAGCTCAAGACACAAATAAGCAAATTGTTATATCCACCATGACCTTACTTGAATCTCCGGCTGAAATTGTCACTCTAAAGAAACTTTGTGATAACGGTGATTTATTAGTTGAAGCGAACGATTTAAGTGCTGTACAAATTATGCATGACTTAAATATGCCTTTTGTCGCAGGTCCAGCAATTAATTGTTATAACCTATCAACTTTAAAGGTGTTAATTAAACAAGGTATGACGCGTTGGTTAATGCCTGTAGAGCTTTCGGGTGATTGGTTGAAAACTATCCTTGCTCAAGCTGTTGACGAAAATATTCGAGATAAGTTTGAATGTGAAGTTTTTTCATGGGGATATTTACCGCTCGCTTATTCTGCTCGGTGTTTTACTGCACGTTCTGAAGATAGAGCAAAAGATGATTGTCAGTATTGCTGTATTAACTATCCGCAAGGTCGAAAAATGAACTCACGTGAAGGAGAGCAAGTTTTTGTATTAAATGGCATTCAAACTATGTCTGCTTATCAGTATAATCTCATCAACGAAGTCGCTCAGCTTAATGATATGGGTGTTGATATTATACGTGTTAGTGCTGATAGCGATAAAGCTTTTACTCAGCTAGATAAATTTAGAACACAATTATCGACGCCGACAAAACATACTTTAGCAACAGATAAAGAATGTAATGGGTTTTGGCATCAAATTGCCGGTATGTCGGTGGCATAACAATGTTATTATAGCCCCATGAGTGACGATTAATTTTATTACAGTTTAGAGAGTATTATGTTTACCTTAGATTTAAACCAGATGAGCCAGAATGAATTCTTAAAAGAATACTGGCAGAAAAAGCCTGTTGTAATTAAACAGGGTTTTAAAAACTTTGCTGATCCAATACTGCCTGATGAATTGGCAGGCTTAGCGATGGAAGAAGCGGTTGAATCTCGTTTGGTCTATAAAAAAGGGGAAGAATGGCAAGCTGAATTTGGTCCGTTTGAAAAATATGAGCATCTTGGTGATAGTAATTGGTCGTTAGTAGTACAAGCACTGGATAACTTTAGTGAAGAAGCGGCTGAAATAATTGAACCGTTTAGGTTTATTCCTCATTGGCGTTTAGATGATTTAATGGCAAGTTTTGCCACAAAAGGCGGCGGTGTTGGACCTCATGTTGATAACTATGATGTATTTATTTGCCAAGGCTCAGGAAAACGTCATTGGCGTGTTGGCGATAATACTCAACAAACTGAAGTGATTGCTCATGAAGCACTTTTACATGTTGAACCATTTGAAGCGATTATCGATGTTGAATTAGAGCCAGGAGATATTTTATACATTCCACCAGGTTTTCCTCACGAAGGTATTGCACTTGAGCCATCAATGAGCTTTTCTGTTGGTTTTCGAGCAAACTCTACCGTAAGTTTATTAAGCGCCTTAGCGGATCACCTTATAGATAATGAATTGGGTACTGAGTTACTTGCTGATCCAGAACGACAAGCTATTGCTCATAGTGGAGAAATCACTAATAATGACTATTCTAGTTTGAAGAATCAGCTAACAAGCCTTTTAGATAACGATCAAATATTTAAAAACTTTGCCGGTAAATTCTTAACCAATGCCAAGCATGAATTAGATTTAATGCCTGCTGAAGAACCCTTTGAACGTGAAGAAGTATCACAGCTTCTTACCATCCATAATATTAAGCGTTTAGGTGGCCTTAGAGCATTCTATTTTGAAGACACGATTAACGATGGTATTTGTTATATCAACGGCGAGCAAAAAAACTTTGCTCGTGATATTGTGCCAGTGATTAAATTATTGTGTGATCAATCTATTGTTACCTCAACTGAATTAGCTCCTTGGCATGATAATGACGAATTTCTTTCACTAATGATGGATTTACTTGATCAAGGTTTATGGTTTTGGGTTGAAGCAAGCGAATAAGGCTGAGGATTTTAAGGTTGCGATTAGATAAGTTTATTTGTAAAAGTACTGAATTAACACGAAGTGAAGCAAAAAAGTTACTTAAAAGTGGTGAAGTTCGTGTTAATGGTGAAGTTGCTAAAAACCCCGCAATGCAGGTTCATGAAAATAATAGTATTGATATTGATGGGCAATTTTTAACAGCCCGTCAATCTCGTTATTTTATGTTGCATAAAGTTACTGACACAATTTGCTCTAATGTAGACGAAGTATATCCTTCAGTATTACATTTCCTAGAGGTTGATAAAGCCTTTGATTTACACATAGCAGGGCGCTTGGATGCTGATACGACGGGCTTAGTGCTAATAACGGATGATGGACGTTGGTCACATAATGTTATTTCACCGAAAAAGGATTGTCAGAAGGTTTATAGGGTATGGTTGCGTAATCCTATAACCGTTGAAAAATCAGCTGAGCTGATTGAGAAATTTGCACAAGGCATACAACTTCAGGGTGAGTCATCATTAACTAAGCCAGCTGTTTTAACTTTGGTTACAGATACCGATGTTGATAATGAAGTATTGTTAACTATAACAGAAGGTAAATATCATCAAGTGAAACGTATGTTTGCTGCCATAGGCAATAGAGTTATTGGCTTACATCGCGAGCAAATTGGCGAAATAAAACTAGATGATTTAGCGCCAGGTGAGTGGCGCCCGTTAACAGATAAAGAAGTCAATTTGTTTACTTCATAACTAATTGCTTAGCTCAGCTCTACTGGAGGTGAGCTAAGTGTAATCTTTAAGTGATTTTCGTATATTATCAGGTATCGGTGTAGCGCACTTTTTATTTGAATTAAAATATACAATGACGGTAGTACTCTCAGCAGCCAAAATACCTTTTTGAAATGCTTTTTGATTGATTGTAAGAGAAGAGTTACCAATAACAGCAATACTTGTTTCTATTTCTACTACTGAGCCGTAAAATACTTCGCTTTTAAATTGACAATCAATTCGTACAATCACAGAACCGAATTTCTCATCATTTACATCATGGTTTAGTAATTGAGAAATATCAGCTCTAGCGTCTTCAAGCCATGCCATTATGGCTAAGTTGCTAATATGATTACCATAGTTAACTTCAGTAATACGTGGCGTTAAAATTAATGTTTCCATACTATTTTTTACTTATTATTTAGTTCATTAAATTTAGCTAATTGCTCTTCTGTTGCAGGTAGCTGATGCTTTTCTTTCCATTCACTATAAGGCATACCGTAAACTTGTTCACGAGCAGTATCAATATCAACATTCACACCAAGTTTTTCAGCTTCTGCAACAGTCCACTTACTAAAACAATTTCGACAAAACCCTGCTAGGTTCATTAACTCTATATTTTGGACATCTTTACGATTATCTAAGTGCGCTAATAAACGACGAAAAACAGCTGCTTGTATTTCAGTTTCTTTATTCATGGAGATCCTTATTAATGTGTAGGTAAAGGTTTTTGATAATATTGATATGATACAGGATTGAGTTGTTCCTGTGGGGCTCTAATTTTTGTATTGCTGAGTTTTCTTCTGTTTACACTGGGAGATGGGCTGATAGTTAAATTTTCTAACCAATCTTTTCCTTCAATTAAAGCGATTGGTGCGGGCAGTGTTGCTAAAGCACTATTGCTGTCAAATTCAGGTAAAACTCTGGTAGCGCTAAAAGCTGCTCTTGGTTTAATTAATGTTTCACCAATACGGCCTCTTTGTCCCCACGAAACAATGTAATCTTGGCTACTTATGTTGCTACCTACTGGTTGGTTTGTAATCGCAACATCACGAAACACTTGAAAGCGACTTTGCATCATTAGCTCTTCAAATAACATGGCATAATCTTCACGAAAACTAGAATAGGCATAATAATCAGTCGCAGAATCCGGACTAAAAAAGGTTTTGATATCGCTAGTTTGGTAGGATTTCTGCGTTGTATTTGCTTTTTCGCCAGCAAAACTGACTTGCGCTAAATCTCGCATAATTTGACTTTGTAAGGGCAGAGCAACTGATAATTGATCTGACTCAAAGTCGGTACTTGTTGCCGCATCAAGTATGCGAGTTTGTTCATTATGCATAAACCATTCACTACTCGGAAAAAAGTCATTGGCGTGAGCAAGTTCATGATAAAGCAAGGAAGCTAATCGATAAAAACTATCATCACTATTTCGGGTTATCCGTTGAGCTTTACTGAAACTAGGCGTTGCGTAAGCATTATTTTTTACATAGCGCCAAGGCATAGCAAACTGTAATTCGTTGCCAAAATTAGCACGGTAATCAGGTGCTTCGTTTATCGTGTCGCGTTCTTGTGGTGTTATCCAAAAATTTTCTGCATCTAAATATATTGCGCCTGTGGCAGCCCAATAAAATGAAGGACGAATATCATAGGAGATAACAATAGCAGTAGTTGCTCTTAGTAATCGTTTAAAATCTTCATGGTTATCATAATTAATAAGGAATGCTTTAAAACGATCTCCCATCCATGCATGTGAAACGATAACTCTATTCATAATATCGTCTACAGTAAGCTCGTTACCTTCTGAAGCGAGTAAAGGTAAATTAGCTAAAGTGCATGAACTGCTTAACGTATTGCTATAGACGCAATTAACTAACTCATCTTTGTAAGGACTGCTGCTATTGTAAGGAAAAACCTTGGCAACTTGAGTATCAAAATAGGCATTACTTGAAATGACTGGGGCAGGCTCTACTAGAATGGCGACATGATCAATGTAAGTTGTACCTCCATCAGATGCCGACACTTTAAAGTTGAGTAATGTATCCTTTTCAACAATTGGCGCATCAAAAAATACGGCTAAATGGCCTTGAGTATCAGTTTCACTGAATGAAACTTGAGGTCCTGATATTTGTTGCCATTGTAAAGTATCAGTGATGATAGAAGCATTGAGGCTTGTGCGTAATGAAACCTTATTGCCATTTAACACTGTATGAGCAAGCCTTGTGGCTATTTTATTATTTATGCTCTCGATGATAAGTGTTTTGGTTAGTGTTTGGGGGACACCATTATTGACGGAAAAATTAACTGTGAAACTGTAACTACCAGATTGGCTTGGGGTGAAAGAAATAACCTTAGTATTGGTTGCTAATATATTGACTTGTTCACCAGCAGTTTGCTGCCAGTTAATATCACTCAAGTGATCGTCAGGATAAAATAATATCAGCTCAATACTTTGGTCTGTTAATAAGTTGGTATCAATAACAATGATTGTATTGATACCAACACTTGTATCAGATGAAGCACCCGAATTCCCATTACATGCGGTTAAACTTAATCCTGCTATTAAAATAAAACAATAAATAGTTAATTTAGCACTATGTTGTTTTAGGTAGGTCATTGTATCTTCCTTATTAATAACAGTTATTCAACGGTATATCAGGGTTACTTCTTTTCCTTTTTCTTTCTAATACTTAGGCCAAGTTCTTGCCCTCTGTATTTTGCATAATAGCTACAACCTAAAAACATTGCTGTAGCAAATAATAGCTCTAATACGGCCCAAACCCTATCATTTGGTAAAACCCACAATGTAGTTAAACTATGCAAAAAGTAAATAAGTACAATGAAGTTAGCCCAAGCGTAGGTAAATGGATTACCTTGTAATAAGCCTTTTAGCGGGAAAAGTAAGGGTAAAGTAAACAGTATGAGTGTTGTTGAAGTACTCAAACCTTCACTTGGCGATAATACTAATAGCCATAAGGGCATAAAAATAAGTAAAGAAAAATAGCCAAAAAGTGCTATTTTCTTTAAATTATTGGTGGATATCCTTTGTTGTTTCATTAGTTAGCTATTACCTATTAATTAGCATAAAGCTAAAACGTTTTCTGGTGGACGACCAATAATAGCTTTATTTCCGTCGGTAACGATAGGGCGCTCAACAAGTTTTGGTGTCGTAACCATTGCATTAATTAATTGCTCATCACTTGCATTAGCTAAGCCTTGCTCTTTGAATTCAGCTTCTTTTGTACGCATCATTTCTTTAGGGCTACAGGCGAGTAACGCTAAAATTTTTGTAATCTCATCTTGCGTAAGAGGCTGCTTAAGGTATTCCACAACGGTAAGTTCTTTTGTAGAGTTTTGTTGAATTAGTTCAAGTGTTTGACGGCTTTTTGAACATCTAGGGTTGTGATAAATAGTTAACATAAATTTTTTCTTTTAGTGAAGTTTAATAATTACAAGTTGATAAGTTTATTTTGCTATAAGCGCTTTAACTTATTTTCTTGCTCTTGAAATTGTAAAATACGTGCTTTTATTCGTTTTTGTAACAACGGTTGCTCTTCTATCAAGCTATAACCGGTTTGTAATTCATCAACGGCTTTTTTATAAGAGCCTAGCAAGGCCAATATTTCTGCTTTAGCTGTATGCATTAAGCCAATTTTATTTTGTTTTCTGTAAACCGTTGTTAGCATATCATAAGCAATAAAGTTTCCGGGGTTTACCAATAGAAAGTCATTTATTACTGCCTCGGCTTGTGCGTATTTGCCTGCGCTTAGTAAGGCGTTGCCATAATTCAAACTAATAACTTGATTATTAGGCATATATAAAGCGATATCAGATAACATTGTGAGCGCTTTATCATATTGTTTTAATGCGATATAAGTATCAGTGAGCACATCAATATAAAACAAGTTATGTTTATCTTGAGCTCTTAACGGTTCAAGTAACTCTCTTGCTTGTTGATATTGTTTATTCTCAAAATATGACATAGCTAGACCATATTCTGCCGCTGCTTTTAGTTTATATTGTTTATGACGTAATTGTTGCTTGAAGTAACCTATATTGTCTTTTGGGCTGTTTTGGTAACGAGATTGAATTCTAGATTTTGCTAATTCAAATTGCAAACTTGGTGCAAGTCTTTTAACAGAGTAGCTGTGAGCACGCTGTCTTGCATCGGCAATACGAGACTCAGGTAAGGGATGAGTAAGCAACATTGCAGGTGGTTTGCTGGCATAACGATATTTTGCCGACATTTTACTAAAAAAATCAGGAGCGCCTTGCGGGTCAAAATTGCTATTGGCTAATAAAGCAATACCAAATCTATCAGCTTCTTTTTCATTGCCTCGAGTATAGTTAATACTAGCTTGCTGTGAAGCGGCCATTGAAGCACTTAGTGCTGCAAAACCAACAGTTGGATTGACTAGTGCTAATAGAAAACCAGAGACTATTCCTGCCATAGATAATGGCTGGCTGTTTATCTGAGATTCTAATCGACGAGCTAAATGGCGTTGAGTTACATGAGATATTTCGTGCGCAATAACTGAAGCAAGTTCACTTTCGTTTTCTGCTGTTGTTAATAAACCACTATGAATACCAACATGACCGCCAAAAAAAGCAAAAGCATTAAGTTCGTTATTGTTGATTAGAAAAAACTCAAAAGCATAATTAACATTTTGTGCATTCTTAACTAATCTATTACCTAAGTGATTGATATATTCAATAAGCACGGGATCTTGAATTAGCGGTTGGCTAGCACGTAATTGGCGCATCATGGCTTTGCCAATTTGTCTTTCTTTATCTAATGACAAAACACTTGCACCTGAGGTGCCAATTTCGGGAAGCTTAAGTTTATTATTTTGGCCATTGGCCTCTAAACTAAAAGAACATGTGCTTGCTATCATTACTATCAATGCACTAGCGTGAAAAAAAGGCTTAAGATTAAACAATATGGCTTCCTGTTATCAAATGAAAAGCATTAATAAAATAGAGGTTAAACAGCGTTTTAAAATAAAAAGCTACTATTAAGGAGACCCTTCAATGGTATTACTTTGTAAAATATTACCATTTCGTTTATCAATCTCTTGGTAGAATTGGGCAATGTTATAACCTTCGACCTCAACTAACTCAAAAGATTCGGATAATATGCCAATTAATTTTTCAACAAGCTGATGAGCATACCTTATCAACATCACATCTGCTTCATCACCATTTTGATACGTAAAAATAGCAAAGGCTACTAAACTATTTATTCTAAAAAGCATACGCATACTTTCTGGTAACCATAATTGAAATGGACTACTACTCTGATGTATGAGAGGGTGATTAACACGCTCACCATCAACAACAGGATAACAAAGTAGCTCATAACCCATATCATTATACTCATGATGTAAAATGAGCTTAGGTTTAGTTTTTACTTCTATATTGCCATCACTATTTTTATAACCGTTTAATGCATTTAAATTCCAAGTATTACGATCTAAAATAGTTTTATAGCTACTCTCAAATCCATGAGACAATATGCCATTCAGTTCACTTAATGATGAAGAAACCAAATGATAAATTGCTGGAATTTCACCCCAATTTAACTTTTTTTTCAGCGCATTAATCTCTTTTAAACTAGGTTTATCAGATGAACTAGTCATTTAGTTTTATTTCCTGCTATTTTAATGACAGCACTTGATATAGTATGTCAGCGATAATTGTCTCAGATTACCTTGTTAAAAAAAAGAAATATAACATGATTTTTGAATATGATGCCAGTGACGAAAAGTGTCCACTGCCGTTAGTGAATTTACGTTTACGATTAAAAAAAATGCAAAAGGGTGACGTTTGTATTTTTACTATTGCAGACAAAGGCTCAATTGAAGATATTCCAAAATTACTGAATAAACTCGGCTATCAGTACGATCAAAGTATAATTGAAAATGGTAGAATTAGGATTACCATATCAAGTAATTAAAATGCATTTTAATAGTAGAATAGGGTAAATATGTTTAAGTTGTTTCACAACTGGTACACGCGAAAATTTTCAGACCCACATGCGGTGACGTTAGTTGTCATTTTGACATGTTGTTTTTTATTTATTGCCTTATTTAGTCAATTGCTTATGCCTGTGTTAGTTGCTTTAGCCATTGCTTTTTTATTAGATTTGCCAGTTAACAAAATGGCGAGTTTAAATTTATCTCGCACTGGGGCAACGGCATTAGTTGTTGGTGCTTTTGTTGGTATTAGTTTGGTTTCAATGTTGGGGTTAATGCCTATAATTTGGAAACAAAGTAGTAATCTGTTGCAAGAAGTACCTAATATGATCTCGCAGGGACAACAGTATTTATTAACATTACCAGAGCAATACCCTGACATTATTCAGGCATCTCAAATAGAAACCTTTATAGCAAGTGTTAAGGAAAAATTTTTAGATTGGGGGGAAGTTGCGTTAAAGGCGTCATTAAACTCTATCTCTGATCTAGTCGCGTTAATGATTTATCTAATTTTAGTACCATTAATGGTTTTTTTCTTCCTTAAAGATAAAAGCGATTTTTTGGCTAGTATTACCGTGTTTTTCCCCAAAGAGCGACGTATGGCAACGCAAGTTGGCAAGGAAATGAACCAGCAAATCATGAATTATATTCGAGGAAAAGTTATTGAAATCCTAATTGTAGGTATTTCAACAACACTTGCCTTTATTTTACTTGATTTACAATATGCCGTTTTATTAGGTGTGTTAGTGGGATTATCTGTATTGGTTCCTTATGTTGGTGCGACAGTAGTCACTTTCCCTGTATTTCTTGTGGCTTTATTTCAATTTGGCTATAGCAGTGAACTTGGTTATGTGATGTTGGCTTATGGTGTGATTCAAGCGCTTGATGGTAATGTTATTGTGCCGTTATTATTTTCTGAAGCTGTAAACCTGCACCCTGTTATTATTATTATCGCCGTGATCTTTTTTGGTGGTTTATGGGGGTTTTGGGGAGTGTTTTTTGCTATACCACTTGCTACTCTTGTAAAAGCGGTGATGAATGCGTGGACTTCGACGACACAATTAGATCAAGACACACCGGCTTAATTTACCTTTTATTAAAAGCGGTAAGTATTTTTAAATTTACTTACCGCATTGCACCTTTACTCTGCTAACTCCTTTAGTACATCAAGCACAGCATGATGATGCTCTTAGGTCTTAAATTTATTAAACACAATACTGAGTTTCCCATCTAAGTTAATTAAAAAGCTAAAACGATGTTAGTTTCTACTCAGTAAAAACCATCCATTCTCTCACCTTTGCTAGCATCTATGCACTATTTACACAGTGCACTCTGTTTTTGCACATATCGACGTTGTTAATTGGTTAAAGCTAATTTTTGTATTATAAACAATCAGTTATTGTTGTTTGTTTAAGCTTTTATTAAATCTAATTACATTGGTTTTTCTTCTGAATCCTTTGAATAGTAATAGCCGACGAATTTTATTCGTGATATAAATTTATATAGTAATTTAAAATGGAGATAGATTATGCACAAAAGACGATTTAAAGTAATTTTAGCTATTCTGGCTTTAAATTTCATATCGGTTACTTCTAGTTTTGCAGCTAAGAAGCCAAATATTCTTGTCATCTGGGGTGATGATATAGGTTACTATAACGCAAGTGCTTATAATCAAGGGATGATGGGGTACAAGACACCAAATCTTGATAGTATTGCTAAAGAAGGTGCATTGTTTACAGACATGTATGCACAACAATCATGTACCGCTGGTCGTGCGTCTTTTATTTTAGGGCAACAACCATTTAGAACTGGTTTACTGACAATTGGAATGCCTGGTTCAGAGCATGGTATCCCAGATTGGGCACCTACAATTGGTGACTTACTAAAAGAACAAGGTTATGCCACAGGCCAATTCGGAAAAAATCATCTAGGCGATCAAGATAAACACTTACCAACTAATCATGGGTTTGACGAATTTTTTGGTAACTTATATCACCTCAATGCAGAGGAAGAGCCTGAAACCTATTACTATCCAAAAGAAAAAAAATTCCATGAAAAATATGGTCCTCGTGGTGTAATACGCTCTACTGCAGGTGGAGAAATTAAAGATACTGGCCCATTAACTAGAAAACGCATGGAAACAGTAGACGATGAGTTTGGACAAGTTGCCAAAGACTTTATGACCAGTTCTGTACAAGCAAAAAAACCTTTTTTTGTATGGATGAACTTAACTCGAATGCATGTTTGGACACGACTCAAGAAAGAATCTCAAAGAGTAACGGGTATTGGTCTTTATCCTGATGGTATGGTTGAACTTGACAATATAGTGGGCGGCTTTCTAGACCATTTAGATGAGTTAGGTGTCACTGATAACACTATTGTGGTCTTTTCTACCGACAATGGTGCTGAAAAAGTTACTTGGCCTGACGGAGGAACGACTCCATTTAAAGGTGAAAAGGGGACTACCTGGGAAGGTGGTATGAGAGTTCCTCAAATGGTTAAATGGCCTGGAACAATTAAACCAGGTGTTATATATAACGACATCATGAGCCAAGAAGATTGGATGCCTACTTTACTAGCAGCAGCTGGCGTAAATGATATTAAAGAGAAGCTTGCATCTAAAGGTGGTTATAAAGCCAATGGTAAAAATTTTAGAGTTCATTTAGATGGTTATAACTTCAAACCTTATTTTGAAGGGAAAACTGAAAAAGGCCCTAGAAGGGAAATAATGTATTTTGCCGCTAGTGGATTGTTAAATGCTATTCGTGTTGATGATTGGAAGGTCTCTTTTGCTATTGAAGAAGGGGGAATCAATGAAGCCATTCGTAAAACTCCATCTTGGCCTGTTATAACAAACCTAAGAGCAGATCCTTTTGAAAGCGCTTATGAACATTCAGGAATGTATATTCGTTGGTATGCAGATAATATGTGGTTGATGGTACCAGCACAGAATTATGTTCAGAAATTTTTAGGCTCTATTGAAGGTTACCCATTTCAACCGGGAAGCTCTTTGAGTGCAGGTAACATTGGATATAATACATTCAAAAACCAAAAAGCATTGAATGACCTTAAAAAACTGCTCAATCAATCAATTCTAAACTAACTATCCACATCTATCGGGGCTTATAGCTCCGATAGACTTTTTAATTTTTAGTCATTACAAATCACTTGTTTTCTTTGCCTGAAATTAAGGAAAAAGAAAGCTTAATAGCAAATAATCATCTACCTTTTTTAAACCAAATAATTTACTGGTTTTATCAAGAATAAAATAGATGTGCCTTAATTATATATTATTAAATAACTAGCCAAAGTACCCATTTAAATCACTATGACCAAAATACTACCCACCTTATATTTTCTAATGCTATGTATTTTTAGTGCGATCTCAATAGCAACACCACTTGAATATGTTGGAGAGGGAATATGCAAATCTTGTCACCTTAAAGAGTTCCAACAATGGCAAAATTCTGATCATGATTTGGCAATGCAAGAAGCCAACGAAAAGTCGGTATTAGGTGATTTTAATCATAGTGTTTTTCTTAAAGACAGTATCAGAACTACCTTCTTTAAAATCCAAGATCGTTTTATGGTAAATACAGAAGGTGAAGATGGTAAGTTACATGATTTTGAAATCAGCTATACCTTTGGAGTATATCCATTACAGCAATATATGATTAAGTTTCCTAAAGGAAAAGTTCAGGTATTAGACATTGCTTGGGATAGTCGTAAAAAGGAAGAGGGAGGTCAACGTTGGTTTAGTCTTCACCCTAATGATTCCGTAAAAGCAGGTGATGTTTTGCACTGGACAGGGCAAAACCTTAATTGGAATTATATGTGCGCAGATTGTCATAGTACAAATTTGAAAAAAAACTACTCTGAAATTGATAAAAGTTATCACACTACATGGGATGCAATTGATGTGTCATGTGAAGCTTGTCACGGCCCGTCTTCTAAACATGTCACATGGGCAAAGGGATTGTCGCAGCAAAATAAGGTATTTAAAAAAGAGCAAAAGCACCATAAAAACGTTAATAACGGCTTAACTATTGATCTATTGGCTGCAACAAAACGTAAATGGATAGTAAATGAAAAAACACAAAAGCCTGAATTAGATTCATCATCTAAAGATGTAATAGCAGCGAAGAGAAGTAAAGGCGAAATTGAACTTTGTGCCAAATGTCATTCAAGACGCGCTCAATTTGATGATGAATTTACACCGGGTGATAATTTCAGAGATCACTATTTACCAGCATTATTGACTGATTCACTTTATTATCCTGATGGAAAGATTAAGGATGAAGTTTATGTTTATGGATCATTTAAACAAAGTCGTATGTATGAGGCAGGTGTGACCTGTTCTGATTGCCATAACCCTCATGATTTAAAACTTAAGCTCCCACAAGAAAAAGTGTGTTTACAATGCCACTTAAGTACAAAGTATGAAAATCCCAAACATCATTTTCATAAAGAAGGCTCCACTGGCTCTAGTTGTGTTTCTTGTCATATGCCAGAAAAAATCTACATGGGAGTTGATGAGCGTAACGATCATAGCTTCCGAATCCCTCGTCCTGATGTAGCAGAACAATTATCTATTCCAGATGCGTGTACAAATTGCCATAAAGATAAAAGTAGCGGATGGTCAGCCAACGCTATTGAAAAATGGCCAAGAAAAAATACTCAGGGTTACCAACAATTCTCTTCTACATTACACAGTATTGAAGAGCAAAGTGATGATATCCTGACGAAAATATATGAAGTGTTATTGACTGAGAGTCCTAATATTGTAAAGGCCACGGTTATTGGTCACTTAGGTGAATATCCATCAAGACAAACGTTAATGACGGCATTACAAATGTTGCGATCTAAAGATGCCGATATTCGCAGGCAGGCTTTGAGAGCCTTAGAAAGATTTCCGATAAAATATACGTTAAAACAAATTTTTCCAATGCTGAAAGATCCCATTAAAATAGTCAGAATGGAAGCGGCTCGAATTTTATCAGCTGTGCCATCTGGAACAATGGAAAGTACACAAAAAAACTTGTTAAATGAAGTAACTGAAGAATATCGTCAAAGCTTACTTTTTACTTCAGAAAGAGCTGAATCTCAAGTGATTTTAGCTCAGTTATACTCACAGCTTGGTCAACTAAATAAAGCAGAGCGTTCATTTGAAAAGGCACTAATAATACAATCACAATATGTTCCAACTTATGTTAATTACGCTACCTTTCTTCAGCATCAGGGCAAGGAGGATGAATCGTATGAGATTTTAGAAAAAGGACTTAAACAGACTCAAAGTGCAGCAATTTATCACTCTTTAGGGCTTTGGTATGTTCGCAATAAGCAAATTGAAGGTGCCTCAGAAAAAATGCTGGACTTTTTAAGAATAGCTGCAAAAAAAGAGCCTGATAATGCACGATATCAATATGTCTATGCGGTTGCTATTGGTGATAAAGAACCAAATAAAGCAATAGAAATATTATTGAGTTCTCTAAATAAGCATAGTGGAAATTTAGAAACTTTATCAGCTTTAAGTAGTTATTATAAAACAATTAAAGATGAAAAAAACGCATTGAAATATTATAAAAAAATAGAAACAATCAGAAATTATACACCTTGAGGCTTTGTGTACATTACTTTTCTGATAAGTACTTAAGCAATTATGTCTTAAATAAAATAGAAAAATTGTAATAACGCTTCGAATTTGGATAAAGAATGTACTTATAAGTAATAAATGTCATTTAAGTTACTTATATCAATCAGACTGAGTTCTTTAAAGTAGGTTGTTTAGGGTAATTATTTTAAATTAATAAACATATAAGGCATGAATATGAATAATGTACCATTTCCTGTAAACCCTCGTTCATTTTTAATTTTCTGTGCTATTGGTTTAATCCCTATTGCTCTAGGTTATGGCGCAAAACCTTCAACAAGCTTAGATATGCTTTTTGGGATAATTGTTGAAACCACGAACCTCACTCATATAATGCGTGCAGTAATGGGCTTATATTTAGCTATGGTTATTTTATGGTTTTGGGGTGCATTTAACCAACAAATGAGAATTCCTGCGCTCATTAGTTGTGCCGTCTTCATGTTGGGTTTGGCCTCAGGTAGAATTTTAAGCTTTGTCGTTGACGGCCTTCCTCACTGGCTACTAGTTGTTTATGCTATATTAGAAATTGTACTCGGAATAGCAGCTGTTATTTTCTATAAAAGTGAAATTACCCAACAATCAAAATTTAATTAATTAACCAATCTAAATAACTAGCCATTTATGTATAGTGATGGAGAGCAGTTATAGGTTTTTGCGGAATATAGGATGCCATATTTAAAAAGTTTAGTTTTCATCACACTAATTTTTAATGTATTGATTAGTTTTCAACTTTTTGCACAAGACCTTGAACCTCGAAGATGGACACCAATACCATTAGGTTTAAGTGTTATTGGCATAGGTGTAGCTCATACATCAGGTGATATTATCTTTGATCCTGTTATGTTGGTTGATAATGCTGAATTAGATCTAGACGTTTTAGGCGTTTCCTATGTCACATCATTTAAGTTTTTTAATAAATTGGCACGATTTGATTTTACTATTCCGCTAGCAACTGGAAAATGGCAAGGGTTGTTAAATGGAGAACAAACTAAATTGACCCGAGAAGGGTTACTCGATCCTAAAGTAAGGTTGTCGATAAACCTTATAGGAACACCTGCTAGTAATGCCAAAGAAATGCAACATTATTTAATTAATAGAAAAAGTAATACTGTGGTTGGTGCTGCAATCGAACTATCACTACCATTAGGTGAGTATTACAGTGATAAATTGATTAACCTAGGAGAGAATAGATTTAGTATTCGCCCTCAAATTGGTATTGTTCATAAGAATGGTAATTGGTCTTATGAATTAACAGGATCAGTTTTTATCCTGTCTCTTATACACATCTCCGAGCCCACGAGACGTAGA